>BNJT01002379.1_pt1 | contig 193610 bp, 296 predicted proteins | sample 8540491 | NCBI WGS metagenome assembly BNJT01 (sample SAMD00202455, study PRJDB9452) | human saliva metagenome | host: Homo sapiens | reverse complement strand
GCAATGAGTATCCGCCGGCTAAGGATTGAGGAAAAATATTGATTGATAAATAAATTATGTAAAATCCCTTTTTGTGATATATTTATAGATAGGGGATTTTTGTATTTATAGAAGTATAATTATATCAGGAGAGTATAGTGGAATTAAAAAAATTAGAAACGTTGGAAAGATAGATTCGGCAGATATAGAAATTAAAGGGATTACAATAATAGCAGGACTAAACGGCACCGGAAAGAGTACAGTTAGTCGTAGTTTATTTGCAATGTTTAATTCATTTAGTAATATGTCAAGGAGAATAAATTGGGAAAAAAACAGCATGCTATAGAAAGATTATTTTTTTCTCATCAAATTATTTTCTTGAAATTTATTTTTTTTAACTGAAGGTGATAAAAATATTGAAGAAATATCGGCTGTTTTGGCAGGAAAGACCGATAAAAAATGTTCATGATATTTTAGTGAGATACTTTAATAATCATGAGCTTGTAGAAGAAGTAATTGATAAGATTATAAAAAAATAAATTCTGCCACGGATGAGTCGCTCCAAAAATGAAATTATATCAGAAATTTTTAGATGAATTTAATGGATATATTACCAATATACGTAGTCATAAAGATAGTCAAATAGAATTAAAAAAATAAGAGACTTTGAAATAGAGGTTCGTTTTTAATAATAATAATGAATTATTAGAAGTAAAGGGAAAAATGAGTTATCACATGAGGTCGTATATATTGATGATCCTTTTTATAATAGACTCTCATAATTTTAGCAAAAAAGATGTGGAAATGTCATTTTATTAGTAGAACAGGCGAAAAGATTACTAACCACAGAATGTCATTGTTGTCACATTATGCAAATAATAAAAAAACTTAACATTAATAGATAAGGCTAATTTAAAAGATAAATTAAGACTGATTTACAAAAAAATAAATGATACACTAGGCTCTGATATATCATTATTTGAAACAGATAAAGATAATATATCAGATGCAAGAACTAAGAGACTATCTTTAGACAGTCTTTCGTCAGGTATGAAAACATTTTATTTGATTAAAAAGCTTAATAGATAATGGAGCTATAGTGCAAAATGGAACTTTAATACTTGATGAGCCTGAGGTTCATCTTCATCCTGATTGGCAGGTGACATTGGCTGAGGGTAATAGTTTTACTCCAAAGAGAGATGGGACTGCATATTTTTGATAAATACTCATAGCCCATATTTTTTTGCGTGCAATTGAGGGTGTTTTTCAGGTAAGTATGATACAGAAGATGTGGTTAAATATTACCTTTCATATAATGATGATGATAATGCAAAAATGAAGGATGTTACTTTTTAATATATCTGAGATTTATAAAAGTATTATCTGATCCACTGCAAAAGAATTGAAAAATGAGGGATATAATGACATGGATTAAAGATAAACTTGAAATTGAAATATTTGTAAATAATAAAAAAATCCTTATTTGAAGTGTCTTTGGATGATTCGGATAAAAAAATAATCTCGTTAATATGGTTGATGCTGATAAAGATATTTCAAAAAGATATTGTGATTGACTTTGATGATGTGAAAACAGCTTTTTGTAGAAAGTTTAATAAATCAAATGAGGGTTTTTAAATCTGCAGATGCACTGCTTTATAGTAAAAACTAAAAATAAACTTATATTTGTAGAATTTAAGAACGGTAAGGTTAGAGATGTTAAGACGAAACTTAAAGATTCCCTTCTTGTTTTTCTAATATATTAGACGTAAACTTGGAATTTTTGTCGTGAATATTTAGAATACATAGTGGTATATAATTACGAAAAAACAAGAAGTATGTTGAACAGGAAAAAGATAAATGTAGAAAAAGAAGAGCAAAAATAAGTCACAATCTCTTAGTAAGGAATATATAGAAGGATTTGTAAAGCCACTATTCAGATTAGCAAAAGATGAAATTATTCTATGGGACCTGGAATTAATGAAGGATATTTGTGTATCAGAGGTTCATACATATACTGTGAATGAGTTTGTAAAATACTATTCTAAGAATTGCACTAAATAATTTAAGCAGAAAAAAATAAAGTAAAAATATAAAAAAAGCAGTGAAATCACTATCGGGTTTTACTGCTTTTTTATCTGGAAACAGACTTCATAATCAATATTATATTGACGTACTTGTAGATAAGTAGTATCATTAAGTATATACAAAAACGTTTTTGGAAAATATTTTTTGGAGAGTATTTTGTTTTGGTATCTATAAGGGATGTTGCTAAGGCTGCTGGGGTTTCCGTAAGTACGGTATCACGTGCATTAAATGATTATGATGATGTAAAAGAGAGTACAAGAAAAAAAATACAGGATATTGCAAAGAGTCTTGGCTACAGCCCAAGTCAAAGTGCAAGGAATCTTTCATCAAAGAGGAAGGAAAATGTAGCCATACTTATTTCAGGTCTTGGCAGTAACAGCCCTATGGATGAGTTTACAGGCAATATGCTAAAGGGGCTAAATTCATATATTCAGGGAAAGAATATGGTTATTGCAATGTATGGAATTTCCTCAAAAATGCAGGCAAAGCAGACACTTTCAGAGTTTTGCAGACAATATAGTCTGTCAGGGGTGATACTTGCAGGTCTAAAAGCTTGGAGATCCTTATCTTGAAGAAATAAAAGCATACGGATATTCCCTGTGTAGGTATAGATATAAAGCTCGAAGGAAAGATGGGGGCATCCATACTTACAAATGATGTTGAAGCTTTTAGAGATATCACAAATTATGCTGTGAATAAGGGTTTTTGCGACTTGTACTCATAAAAGGGTAAGGACGAGGCGACAGTTACTCTTGACAGATATAAAGGGTTTAAAAAAAGCATTAGAGGACAATGGTATTCCCGATAAGGATGCTGATATCTTAAATTGTAAATTCGATGAAGAATTGACACACAAAAAGTGTAAAAACTATATAGAAAAAATATAAAAAAAGAAAAAGGCAGAGCCTTTGTATGCATGAGTGATCTGATGGCAATTGCGTGCTGCAAGAGCTATAGAGGATCTTGGATATAAACTTAGCGAAGACTTTTTTTGGTCACGAGGCTTTGACGGTATACAGCTTCTAAATTATATCAGACCGAGGATAGCTACCATAGATCAAAAATATGATAGAAAAAAAGGCTATGAAGGAATGCGTTTTACTTATAAAAAAATCATTAAGAATGAAGAAGAGCCGAGGACAATATATATAAAGCATAAACTTATAAAAGGTGAATAAATTTTTATTTTTAAGGAGGGTTTTATAATGAAACTGAAAAAACTTTTAAAGAGCGGACTTGCTCTTGGACTTTGCTTGGGACTTGCAGCCTGTTCATCAGGTTCGAAAGGAGCAGGATCGGATGCAGGCACTGAGCAGGCAAAGACTGAAAATGCCGAATCTTCACAGGAGACAAAGGCAGGTGCTGACGGAAAGGAAATCGAGCTTAAGATTCCTACATATTTAGCAGGAGAGAATGTAGGTGCTACTTTCTTCTTACCGCAGGTAGAAAGATTTAATGAAAAATATGCAGGTAAATATAAAAGTAGTTGTTGAGGAAGTTGTTCAGGACTCATATGCGGAGAAGATCAAGCAGCTTGCAGGGCAGAATAAGCTTCCTACCCTTGTACATTCACCGGGTTCCGGAGGAATTGATACTCAGTGGTTTAAACAGGTTATTCTTGACAATGATATGGCATATGATCTGACAGAATTTGCAAAGGAATATCCTGATGTTGCATCTTCATGGATAGAGGGATCAAAGGAATTCTGTACAGTTGATGGAAAGATTATTTGTAATCCTCTTATCGTACTAAGACCTATAGGATTATATTACAATGAGTCTCTTTATAAGCCTGAGAAAGACATAAGAGATATGAGTATGGATGAATTTATTTCAGGTCTTGGAGATAAAAAAAGCTTGCATTTATGACATCTGAAAATGCATGGACTTCATCACTTATGCTTCTTTGCTCTTATTGCAAAATGAGGAAGGTGGAGTAGAGCTTTTAAACAATAATACAAGTGAAAAAGCTTTTGGGATTATAATACTCCTGTAATGGTAAATGCTATAGGCAAGCTACAAAAAGCTTTTACAAAAACAATGCATCAAGTAATACGGTAGGAGCGACTTATGCAGATGCTGTAAAATACATTTATGAGCAATAATGCGACTTTTAATTTGTAACGGTTCATGGATGGCATCAGAGTTTAATGAGGATGCAAAGGATAAGTGGAGTAACGGATTTGACGGAAAAGATGTAAAGACAACTATATATCCGGGAAATGTTGCACTTGCAAACCCTAAGGCATATGGAGACTTCTGGATCTCAAATGCGGCAAGTGACGAGCAAAAAGAAGCTGCAAAAGCATTTTTAGCATTTAGAAGCTCAAAAGAAGAGATTGAGGCCTATATTTTGGCAGAGGGTGGAAATGCACCTAATATTGAATACAGCGGTGATTTCTTAAATAAACTTAAAAGAAAACAATATATTATATCAACTTGATCAGAGCATGAACAAGGATACAAAGTTTGTAGCTACTCTCGGAGATATATTACCTGCTTCTGTAGCTGATACAGAGTTTGGAAAACTTCTTCCTAAGTTGATTGACAACTCTTTGACACCGGAACAGTTCTGTGCCGAGCTGACAAAAAAGGCACAAGAGGCTAAGCAATAAGCATTTGTATGCTCCCTATATATAGGGAGCATATTTTAGAATAAGGAGGACTTTGATGAGTTCAAAGAGGAAAATGGCTGCAAGCAAACTTGAACGTAAAAACTATAAATGGATTTATCTATTTTTACTTCCCTCTTTTATTGTATTTGTAACCTTTTATATACAACCTATATTTACAGTTTTCTATACCTCGTTCACAAAGTGGGACGGATTTAACAAGCCGAAATTTATCGGTTTTACAAACTATATAAATATGTTCGGCAATACAGCATTCAGATATTCTTTGAAAAACTTATTGCTATGGTCAATTATAGCGGCGGTGTTTCATGTAGGCTTTGGAGTACTTGTGGCTTTTTGCCATCTTTAAAAAAAGCCATACGGATGGAAATTTACCAGAGCTGTTTTTATGATACCGAATGTAATAAGTCCTGCCGCTTGGGCAATGATTTACAGATTCATGTTTCATGATGATATGGGTATGATAAATAATCTTATAAGAAGGTTTAATCCGGATTTTCATATACAGTGGTTTTACCAGTCGCCATTTGCCTTTATAGCAGTAACTTTGACATGGCTTTTTTATGCGGTAATTGTAACCTTGATAGTATTAAATGATTTGTTTGCAATACCCGGCGATTTGTTTGAAGCGGCAAGAGTTGACGGTGCTTCAGATTTTCAGTTGATAAAGTATATACAGCTTCCACTTTGCAGAAATGCGATAGGAACATCTATTATAGCTTCGATTACAGCAAGAGTTGCAATGTATGAGCAGATAGCGCTGACTACTGCAGGCGGACCGGGTGATGATACAATGAACTTGCCGGTGATACTGGTAAAATCCATAATGGATCTAAAGTACGGATATGCAAATGCAAACGGTGTGATAATGTTTATTTTGGGACTTTTTATACTGTGGCTTATAAACAAATTATTCAAAATGAATGAAAGTGTATATTAAGGAGGGCTTTTATGGATTTAAAAAAACAGTGGAAAAAAATTTTATCAAAAAGTATTCACTTATATTTTACTTTTTATTCACCGTGATAATTTCTATTTTTTTCCGATCATATGGGTGGTTATGTCGGCATTTAAAGATAATGCCATGATTTTTATCCGATCCCTTTTTCATTACCGAAGCAGATAAGCTTTTGAACCTTTTTGTATATATATTTTTCAAAATATGATTTTGCGAGATACTTTGTAAACTCATTTTTTTGATATCTGTAAGTTCAACTTTAGTAGCGCTTATAATTTTTGCAATGGGAAGTTACGTACTTGCAAAGTATGAGTTTCCAGGGAAAAAAATCTGGTTTTTCATATTATATACAGTCACATTGCTTGTGCCCGCACAGTCAAAGGCACAGCCTATCTTTTCACTTATTATGAAACTTGGACTTTATGACAATATATGGGGGAGTAGCGCTGGTATATATTTCCATGGGACTTGCAATATCAACATTTATATTAAAGCCGGCATTTATGGCTGTACCGAAATCTTTGGATGAAGCGGCAGTTATAGAGGGAGCAAACTTCTTTACCGTATTTTGGGAAAAATTAATTTACCGCTTGCAAAGGGTGGACTTGCAACAGCAGGGATTTTAATGTTTTTAGGAAACTGGAATGAATATTTCTATGCATCCATACTTACATCATCAGACGCCACAAGGACTTTGCCTCTTGCATTGCAGTTTTTTACAGAGGCATTCTCATATAACTATCCGAGGCTTTTTGCGGCATTAACTGTAGTTATATTACCGGGAATAATACTGTATATTTTGGCACAAGAGCAGGTACAGGTTTCTGTAGCAAGCTCAGGAATAAAGGGTTAGAGAGGATTATTATGCAGCAGTTGGAATATAAAGGCACAGTAATCAAAGAATGTTTTTTTGACAGAAAGAACATAAATAAATTTGAAGCAATATTTACACAGGGAAACGGATATCTGGGAATCAGAAATGCACTCGAAGAGCACTATGTAGGCGAAACAAGAGATACTTTTATAACAGGTACATTTAATAAGGTATCAGATGAGGAGGTAACTGAGCTTCCTAACATTGCGGATGTAAGTGCAGTTAAGATTGTTGTATACGGTGAAGAGTTCAGCCTGACAGAAGGAAATATTATCTCATATGAAAGATACATTGACTTGAGTACAGGTGAGACACAAAGAAGAGTCGAATGGGAAAGTAAAAAAGGTAAAAAACTTAATATTGTATTTAGACGTTTTGTGTCTCTTGATAATGAGCATATCTTTGTACAAAAAGTCGAACTGCTTTGTGATCAAGATGCAAATATTATTATTGAGAGCGGAATAGACGGTTCCGTAACAAATAGCGGGGCTATGCATTTTGAGGATATACAAAGACGAGTGTATGATGGCAGGTATATGGAATATATTGCAAAAACAACTCAGTCACATGTAAAGGTCATTCAAGGTGCTGTGTGCAGTCTGAATAAAGAAGCTTCCGTAATACCTGTTATGGGAAGAAGAACTCTTGCAAATAAATACAGTTTAAAAAAATCAAAGCAAATGAAAAGCTTGAGTTTGAGAAAAAATCAGTATTCTTTTTCTGAAAGAGATAAGGAATATGCACATTTAAAGGTCGAAAAAAAGGCTTGATGAAATAAAAAAAGAGTCTGCAAAGCTTATAAGAGAGCTTGAAGTTCAAAGTTATAATGAGCTTTTTAAAAGAAGCGAAGCAAAATGGCAAGATTACTTTGAAAAAAGCAAAATAGATATAGGTACCGATGATATATATAAAAGACCTCAATTAATTTTGCACTCTATCATTTAAGGATCATGGTAAAAAGCGGATGATAACAGAGTTGGAATAGGTGCAAAAGCTCTGAGCGGTGAGGGATATAAAGGGACATTCTTTCTGGGATACCGAGCTTTTTCATACTTCCTTATTTTACATATACACATCCTGAAATTGCAAGGACACTTCTGGAATACAGATATCATAATCTTTACGGTGCAAGGCTGAAAGCCAAAGAAAACGGCTATGAAGGAGCAATGTATCCATGGGAGTGTGCATGGGTGGATGACGGAGAGGTGACTCCTCTTTATATGGGAGCCGATATAGTGACAGGTGAAGTAACAAAGGTTTGGACCGGACTTATAGAGCATCATATAACAGCCGATATAGTGTATGCTATAGATAATTATTATAGAGTTACAAATGATAATGATTATATGGAAAAGTACGGATATGAGATAATATTTGAAGCTGCACTTTTTTGGGCAAGCAGACTTGAATATATTGCAGACAAAGACAGATATGAGATAAGAAATGTTATAGGACCGGATGAGTATAAGGAACATGTAGATAATAATGCTTACACCAATTATATGGCGACTTACACCATGAGACTTGCAATCGAAAAAGTATGAATATCTAAAAAAACCGAGAATAAGAAACTTTTTGATATTTTAGATTCCAAACTTGATTTTAAAAATATATAAAGGATTGCATAGAAAAAGAAATTGCCGAAACTTTACTTACCTCTACCAAATGAAGAAGGTATAATTCCACAGTCGGACACATTCTTAGGATTAAAAAAACTTGATATAAGTAAATATAAAAAAACTCTGACGAAGTACTGGGAATCTACAATGACTATAATACAAAAACAGCTAAATGAGTACATGGTTTCAAAACAGTCTGATACGGTTATGCTTTTGTATTTATTCAGAGATTTATTTGACACGGAAACAAGAAAAAGAATTTTTATTTTCTATGAGGATAAGACCTTACATGACTCTTCACTAAGTAAGTCAACACATGCTATTTTGGCGAATGAATTTGACTTTGAGGAAATGTCATATAAGCTGTTTAAAGGAGCTATAAGTGTAGACATGGGGACAAATATGAAGTCATCTGATGAAGGTATACACAGTGCCTCAATAGGAGGGATATGGGCTGTATATGTATTTGGATTCGGCGGTGTAATGATTGATAAAAAAGGTTTAAGCATCAGTCCATGTCTGCCTAAAGGATGGGATTTTTTAGAGTTTCCACTGGTTTATAAAGGAACAAGTTTAAGAGTCAGAGTGGAAAAGAATAATGATGTGGGTATACAAAAAATTGACGGAAACAGCGTGGAGATTTATGTAAAAGGAGAGAAGCTCCTTATTAAGTAAAGGGGAAGTCACAGTAATGGAAAGAAAATATAAAGGCATAATATTCGACCTTGACGGGGGTAATATGCCATACAGACAGGTATCACTATATGGCTTGGAAAAAAACATGGCAGACGGTTTGGGGCATATACTTTGATGAAGAAATAAATAACAGACTCAGGGGAGTAAGCCGTATGGAGAGTCTGGAAATAATACTTGAAAGGTCTGATAAAAAAAGTACAGCGACAAGGAAAAAAGAAGAGTTTGCAAATATGAGTTGTATAAAGAACTTTTTAAAATGAGATGAGTGAGAAAGACCTTGATAAAAAAAGTTAAAGACACTTTAGATATTTTTAAAAACAAAGGGGATATAAGACGGCAATAGCTTCATCAAGTAAAAAATGCAAAAGCTTATACTTTCAAAGTTAAATCTTATTGATCTTTTTGATATTATAATAGACGGAAATGATATAAAAATATTCAAAGCCTGACAAAGAAGTGTTTGAAAAAGCGGGGATTGGGCTAAAACTTTTACCAAACGAATGTCTGGTTGTTGAAGATGCAGACTTCAGGAGTAGAGGGGGCAATAAGAGCCGGAATGCAAGTTGCAGGAATAGGGGGATGCAAAAAAAGCTCGGTGATGTGAGTTACAGTTTGGAAAGCTTTGAAGATTTGCAAAAAGTATTGTATATAGAAAGAGAAAAATGGTAAATACAAAAGGCGACAGAGGCTTCAATAATTAAAGGAAATAATTATCGCATAAGTATACTTACGGACAGGCTTATAAGATTTGAATACAGTAAAAAAATATATTTGTCGATGAAGAGACGGCGGCTGTTACAAACAGAAAGTTCCCGAAAGTAAGGTTTGATGTTTTAGACAGTGAAGGCAAACTGGTTATAGTTACAGATTATCTAAGAGTTATATATGATAAAAAAGAGTTTTCGGGTGAAGGCTTAAGAATAAATGTAAGCGGAAACTACGGAACAACTTCAAGTGTATGGCATTATGGAGATAAGAATGAGAGTTTAAAAGGAACAACAAGAACACTTGATGCCATAGACGGAGAAACAGAGCTTGGAGAGGGAATTGTTTCAAGGCAGATGTGGTCTTTTGTGGATGACAGCAGTTCCATGCTTATAACAAAGGACGGATTTAAGCTGAGAGAAGATGAGGAAGCCCTCGATCTGTATTTCTTTGGTTACGGACTTGACTATTTGACAGCGCTTAAAGACTTTTACACCCTCAGCGGAGAACTTCCTTTACTTCCAAGATTTACTCTTGGAAACTGGTGGAGTAGATATTATAAATACACTCAAAAGTCATATCTGGATTTGATGGACAGATTTGACAGTGAAGATATTCCATTCAGTGTTGCGGTTATCGATATGGACTGGCACATTACTGACGTGGAAGGCAGATTCGGTACAGGATGGACAGGTTATACATGGAATAAGGAATTATTCCCAAGTCCTGAAGAATTTTTAAGTGAACTGCATACAAGAGGATATAAGGTCTTACTGAATGTACATCCGGCAGACGGTATAAGGGCATATGAAGATTGCTATAAGGATATTGGAGAATTTATGGGTGTAGATATTAAAAAGGAAGAACCTGTACTTTTTGATATTGCCGATAATAAATTCAGAGAAGGATACTTTAAACATGTTCATCATCCGCTTGAAAAAAACAGGGAGTTGATTACTGGTGGATAGACTGGCACAGGGGGAAAAATTCAGGACATAAGGGACTTGATCCTCTATGGCTTTTTAAACTACTTTCACTATAAGGATTCAGAGAGAGGGACCGTGGAAGAGGCCTTATACTTTCAAGATATGCAGGAGTGGGAAGCCATAAATATCCTATAGGATTTTCCGGAGATACCATCATTACATGGAAAAAGTCTTGATTTTTCAGCCTTATTTTACAGCCACCGCATCAAATATCGGCTATGCATGGTGGAGCCATGATATCGGCGGACATATGAATGGAGTACGAGACGATGAGATGTTTGTAAGATGGGTACAGTTTGGTGTATTCTCACCTATAATGAGATTGCACAGTACCTGCAATGAATTTTCGGGAAAAGAACCTTGGAAGTACAATCAGATTGCGGAAAGAATAGTTAAAAAATATTTGAGACTTCGCCATAGACTTATACCATATCTTTATACTATGAACAGAAGAGCAAATGTAAATAAACTGCCTTTAATACTGCAGCTTTATTACTATGAACCTGCAAATGATAAGGTTTATAATTATAAAAAAATGAGTATTATTTCGGAGAGGATCTGATAGTATGTCCTGTGACCGGAAAAATTGATACAGAGAGCGGATTGGCAAAGACCAAGATATGGCTTCCTGAGGGTGAGTGGTTTGATATATTTAGCGGAGTTAGATACAGCGGAAGTCGTGAGCTGGAAATATACAGAAATCTTGAAGATATCGCCGTATTTGCAAGAGAGGGAAGTATTTTACCTCTTGATGCAAATGTAAGTACAAATGAGATATCAAGTCCTGCAGAAATGGATCTGGTTATTTTTGCCGGTAAGGACGGAGAGTTCACTCTTGCCGAAGATGAAAAGGAATTTAATACTTATGTCGAGTCTGACTGGGCATATACAGGATATGAGATTCTGGAAGGCAATGCAAAGAGAATATTTAGAATAAACCCTGTTTCGGGAAATAAAAAAATCTTGCAAGGGAGAAGAGAAGATATAATCTCTATTTCTACGGTGCAGGAAAAAGAAAGTGAATTTGATATTTTACTCGATAAAAAGAAAATAGAACCTGCAAGTATTGAATATGATGAAACAAAAAATGTTTTAATTATAAGATTGCCGGAGATTTCATCATCATCTGCTTTAGAAGTGGAAATTGATGATAAAGAGAGCCCTTCACATAGCAGTATACAGAGCAGAGTATTTGATATACTTAATAAGGCACAGATAGAATATGATTTAAAGACAGCTGTAATGGAGGTGGTACGAAAGTATAACTCTCAAAATGCGTGTGAATTAATTGGTGAAATTTACTGTGTATGTGAAAAACGAGTTTGTTAGAGGAGCTATAATAGAGCTTTTTATCTGCAAAATAGAGAATGCAATAAAGAAGAAAGTGAAAAGTATTACAGACTGCTTTGTAATGAGTATCATGAAGTGGGAAAAATAAATTTTTAATTGTATAGATAATAACATAGAAAAAAATGTTAGAATATAATATATATTATTGAGAGAGTATTGGTCACATGGAGAAATAATGAGATATACTGAAAGCTACTATAATCTAAGCCATGGGACAGATATTGCATCTGCAGAAAATATTAAAACCAATGGCTTCACTTTAAGAGGAGATAAGACAAGTTGGTGTGGAGAAGGTGTATATTTCTATGATATAAAGGCGAAAGCCTGGTGGGCAGCTAAAAGAAAATGCAATGAGTTAAAGCAAAAGGGCAAAGGTAGTATTAAGGCAACAGTTATTTTAGCTGATATAGAAGATATATACAAGGATGAAACATTTGACTTAAGGGTAAAAAAAGACGTGGACGATTTTGAAAGCTTTGTCAATTCAACGTTATCAGATGATTATAAAAATTATTATTGAAGGAGTTGATGATGAAGTAGAGAGAAAAATTTTTATTGAGGTCTATGTTGATTTCGTTTTATGCTGAAGAAAAACATTACAGGTTGATAATAGGTAATTTTAAACAACGTCCACAACCATTATATGAGCACACAATTGAGTTTGCAGATTCATTAGACATGGTTTTTGGAGTAGAGACAATATATTGTGTAAAAGATACCGGTATAATCAGCAATATTCGAATAGGAGGTAAGCAGGGTGAATAGTTTGATGGACAAGTTTATAATGTATGCGAAAGAGCAGTTTGGATATGATATTTCACTGACAGAAGCTGATACTCCGGATACATTTGAGTCATTATTTGGAGTAAGCTTCATCGCAGAAGAAGAAAATACAGCAGTATCCTATGATGAAAAAAATTTATATATAAGAATGATTCAGCTATAGTAGGGAATATGGATACAGTATATTTAGATGATGGCTGTATACAACAGGATATTGGCTTAGCTGCTTAGTGAGGTGAGAATGGATATTAAGGACATTAGATCAAGCCTACAAATGAAGAACTTTTATTTTAGCAAATTTTCATTTGTGAGGGATAAGGTTATTAAAAATGGTGAACTTAATGCAGATATAAAGAAGGGTATCATTCCTATCGGTAACCATGAATACAATGTAATATTGACAACTAAAATTGAGAAGGATGATATGAACATAGAATTGGTAGCGGAAGCACAATTTTTATATGAGTCGGAGGATCATTCAAGAGAAGAGTCAATAATAAATACAAATACGGTTGCGATAATGTTTCCATTTATTAGAAGTCAGGTTACCCTATTGACATCGCAGCCCGGTATGGCTCCGATTATACTTCCGCCGATTAATACGCAGAAGTTAAAGTGATATATAGTATATCTAAAAACAGTATTAAAAAAATAGTTTGGCTTTATTTTAAGCCGGACTATTTTTAGTTTATTAAAGGAGGAGATTTTATGTTAGTATTTCATTATCCGAAATGTTCAACTTGTGTGAAGGCAAGAAAGTGGTTAAAGAGATAAAAAAATGTGGAGTTTACGGAAAAGAATATTGTGGAGGAGACTCCAAGTGTAGAAAGAGCTAAGAAAGGTTTTAGATTATTCAGGGACTTCCTATAAAAAAAGCTTTTTAATACAAGCGGTATGCTATATAGAGAACTTAATATCAAGGAAAAAAATGGATACTATGAGCGATGACGAAAAGCTTAAATTGCTTTCAGAAAATGGAATGCTGATAAAAAAAGACCTATAGTTTTGGGAGACGATTTTTGCCTTTGTAGGGTTTTAAAGAGAGCGAGTGGGGAAATAAATGGCAGTAAAGGTATCGGATTGAATTTATAAAAAAATAATAAAAGCATAGAAAGATTAGAAAAATAATTTCAAAATGATTATTTTTATTGAAAAACTATTCAATGAGTGATATTCTAAAGCTTATAATTATATGATGAGGGTCAAAGATATTTGACCCTCTTGGTATTATCTCTACAAAAAGGAGGCATTATGAGAAATTTAGATAAGTACAAGGGAGTCATTCCGGCATTTTATGCATGTTATGATGATAACGGGGATATCAGTCCTGAGAGAGTAAGAGCTCTTACAGAGTACTTTGTGGATAAAAAGGTTAGAGGTGTATATGTAAACGGTTCTTCAGGTGAATGTATTTATCAGAGCGTTGAAGACAGAAAAGTTGTTCTTGAGAATGTAATGAAGGCTAAGGGTGATCTTACAATAATTAACCATATAGCATGTAATAATACCAAGGACGGTATGGAGCTTGCAGCTCATGCAGAGAGTCTTAAAGTAGATGCAATTGCTGCGATTCCGCCTATTTATTTTAAGCTTCCCGAGTATGCCATTGCACAGTATTGGAATGATTACAGCAGTGCCGCACCGAATACAGATTTTATTATATACAATATCCCACAGCTTGCAGGAGTGGCTTTAAGCAGAGGTCTTTATGCAAAGATGAGAGAGAATAAGAATGTTATAGGTGTAAAGAATTCTTCTATGCCTGTATTTGATATTCAAGGCTTCGTAAGAGACGGTGGTGATGATTATATCGTATTTAACGGTCCGGATGAGCAGTTTGTTTCAGGCAGAGTAATAGGTGCTAAGGCAGGTATCGGTGGAACATATGGAGCAATGCCTGAGCTTTTCCTTGCAATGGATGAGTGCATAGAGGCAGGCGATATGAAAAGAGCAAATGAGATACAGTACTGTGTAAATGATATTATAGCGGCTCTTACTTCAGGACATGGAAATATGTATGCTATGATAAAGGAAGTTCTTAGGATTAACGAGGGACTTGATATCGGTAGCGTAAGAAAAACCTTTGGTGGCATTGACAGATGCTGATAAAGAGATTGCAAAATCAGCGGCTAAGATGATAGCTGATGCTAAAAAGAAATTCCTATGATGAATAAAAGTGTATTTGGGAATTGATATAGGTGGAACCGCAGCAAAGTTCGGACTTGTTGATGAGAACGGCAACATACTTCACAAGGATGAGTTCTCGGTTTCATTTGACGGATATGAAACTCCAATACTTAAGACTGTTTTGGAAAAAAACGGAGTATTTTGTGGCTTCAAGCGGACTTGCTTTCACTGAAATATCAGGAATAGGTGTATCCGCTACAGGGCAGATAGATTCCGAAAAAGGCGAAGTTATCGGAAGCGCGGGACATATAAAGAATTGGGTAGGATCAAAGATAAAGGAAAGCTTTGAAAAGAAATATTCTGTCAAAACTATAGTTATAAATGATGCCAACAGTGCGGCGCTCGGTGAAAAAAATGGATAGGAGCGGGAAGAGGCTATAAAAATATCGTTGCCATAACCATAGGAACCGGAGTGGGTGGCGGTATTATAGTTGATGATAAAATCTTGCTTGGAAAAAGAGGACTGGCAGGAGAGATAGGACATATCGTGATACATGGAAGCGGAGAGAGTTGTTCATGCGGAAATGTAGGTTGTCTTGAAAGATATGCATCCACAACAGCGCTTGTAAGGAGTGTATCAAAACTGCAAAAGGAAAAATCCGACAGCTTTTTCCGAAAGACTTCGAAGAAAATATCAACGGTAGAAAGATATTTGATGCCTTACCTGAAAAACAGTCTGTTAAAGCAGGCGGTTGATAATTGGGTGGATGATATTTCACTTGGAATCATTTCACTTGTTCATATCTTTAACCCTGAACAGGTTATTATAGGCGGTGGAGTAAGCGGCAGAAAAGAGTTTATAGAAGCCTTAAGTAAAAAGGTACATGAAAAGGTAATGCCAAGATTCTTGGAAGGACTTGAAATAGTTCCTGCTAAACTTGGTAATGATGCCGGCCTTGTTGGTGCGATATATTATTTGATAGAGAATAAATAAAATAGAGGCATAAATGTAAATGAGCTTTATTTCATAATACTTGTAGCGTTTGTATTATGGAATAAAGCTCTTATTCTTTACTCTACCTTTTGGCGACATAGTCGCATATTTTTAAGCTCTTCATCAGTCGGTACAGTGTCATCCATCTTTCCGTCATGGAATTTCTCATAAGCAACCATATCAAAAATATCCGGTTCCTGTAAGTCCGAATACGATAGTTTTTTCTTCACCGCTCTCTTTACATTTCTTAGCTTCTTCAATAGTCGCATAGATAGCATGTGAGCTCTCGGGGGCAGGAAGTATACCCTCGGTTCTTGCAAAATATTCTGCAGCCTTTAAATACATCGGTCTGGTTTACTGAAGCGACCTCCATATAACCGTCATGATAAAGCTGAGAGAGAGTAGAACTCATTCCATGATATCTGAGACCGCCGGCATGGCTTGGTGAAGGAATAAAAATCACTTCCCAATGTGTACATCTTTGCAAGCGGAGTCATCATACCTGTATCACAGAAGTCATAGGCAAAAGTTCCTCTTGTAAAACTTGGACATGATGCAGGCTCAATAGCAATAATTCTTACATCACTTTCACCCTTAAGCTTCTCACCCATGAAAGGAGATATAAGACCGCCAAGGTTTGAACCGCCACCTGCACAGCCTATAATAATATCAGGCTTGATATTATACTTATCAAGTCGCGACCTTAGTCTCAAGTCCGATAATTGATTGATGTAATAAAACCTGGTTTAATACGCTACCGAGAACATATCTGTATCCTTCAGTGGTTGTGGCTTTTTCTACAGCCTCCGATATAGCACATCCAAGACTTCCTGTGGTGCCGGGATGCCTTTCTAAGATTCTTCTTCCCACTTCTGTTTCCATAGACGGTGAAGGTGTGACGGTAGCACCGTATGTTCTCATAACCTCACGTCTGAAAGGCTTCTGCTCATAGGATACCTTAACCATATATACCTTACAGTCAAGTCCGAAGTATGCACATGCCATAGAAAGCGCCGTACCCCATTGTCCTGCACCGGTTTCTGTAGTAACACCTTTAAGTCCCTGCTCTTTAGCGTAGTGAGGCTTGAGCTATAGCTGAGTTTAACTTATGGCTTCCGCTGGTATTATTTCCCTCAAATTTGTAATAAATCTTTGCAGGTGTGCCAAGCTTTTCTTCCAGACAGTATGCTCTTACAAGCGGAGCAGGTCTATACATTCTATAGAATGATCTTATTTCTTCAGGTATCTCAAAATAAGCAGTGGTATCATCAAGCTCCTGCTTAACAAGTTCGTCACAGAATACATGTGACAGCTCTTCATATGTCACAGGTTTATGTGTTCCGGGATTTAAAAGCGGAGCCGGTTTATTCTTCATATCAGCTCTTACATTGTACCAATATTTTGGCATCTCATTTTCTTCTAAATAAATCTTATAAGGTATCTCCATACACTCTCTCCTCGTATTATATAGTAGTAGTTTTTAGAGACCCTCTCCAAGGTCTTTATAACTATTAAGTCATAGTCTTTTCTTTACCTCTTCCGTAGGTTCGACTATGATATATAAGATGCTGTGGATTGGTTTAATTCTCCTACCACTTGATGGTTTTGGAAAGGCTCCAACCACAGTCTCTTTGCTCATTTGTTAATCAGTTAGATACCGCATGACGGTTTATTTAGAACGAGGCTACAATCGCAAGGAGTCCCTGTGGTTCTAAAACAGTATCAAATATATTTTAAAGGAGATTATTATGATTTACGTAGGAATTGATGTCGCTAAGGATAAGCATGATTGCTTTATCACAAACTCTAATGGAGAAGTATTATTTAAAGCTTTTACCATTTCTAACAATCAAGATGGTTTCAATGTCCTTTACCAAAGAATAGAGTCTGTTATGGAAGATGTAACAAAAGTAAAAGTAGGACTGGAAGCTACCGGACACTATAATTACAATCTTTTAGGGTATCTCATTGATAAAGGTCTGACCACCTATGTCATCAATCCGTTACATACAAATCTCTACAGAAAAAGTCTAAGCCTTAGACTCACGAAAACGGATAAAGTAGATGCCCGCACAATTGCTTACATGCTCATGTCTGATGTGAACTTGAAGTCCTACTCAAACACATCTTACCACAACGAAGAATTAAAGTCATTAACTCGTTATCGTTTTAATAAGGTAAAAGAACGTGCCAAGCTAAAAACTTCCGTTTCAAGACTGGTCTGTATCTTATTTCCTGAATTAGAAAAGCTTGTACCAACACTTCATATAGCATCCGTTTATGCATTGCTTTCTGAATTTCCCGGGGCTAAACATGTAGCCGGTGCACATCTTACCAGACTTACAAATCTACTTTCAGATGCATCTAAAGGTCGATATGGTAAATATACCGCCATAACTTTTAAGGAAACTGCAAGGGCTTCTATCGGCTCAAATATGCCGGCCAAATCTCTTGAACTAAAACACACCATAAAGTTGATACTGGAACTTGGTTCTGAGATTGATGAAATCGAAAATGAAATCAAAACTATCATGGATGAAATTAATTCTCCAATTCTCAGTATTCCAGGTATCAACTATCGTATGGGCGCTATGATCATTGCCGAGATTGGTGACTTCAGTAGGTTTGATTCTCCTGATAAAAATCCTAGCTTATGCCGGGTTTTTCACCATCAACATATCAATCAGGGCAGCTTGACTCAGCATACTCTCACATGGAAAAACGAGGTTCCAAATACCTCAGATATGCCCTATACAATGCAGCCAAGTATGTTTGCCGCTGGGATACGATATTTGCCGGGTACCTTGCCAAGAAACGAGCTGAAGGCAAGCATTATAATGTTGCCCTATCACATGCTGTAAAAAAACTGGTTCGAGTTATTTATCATCTTGTAAAATCAAATCAGCAATACATTAAAGTAGCTTAATTAACTCTAATTCAATACTCCTTTTTCATGCACCTATCAAGATGCTCTTTTTGTCATGCAGTTTTCAAAGTACAAGGAACTCTAACTGTATTCCGAGTATATCTAAAAATACATTTCTGTACTTTATTTGAAAAAAATATCATTTTAAGGCTTGACTTTTTAATAGTTAGTCTTTCATGTGGACATCTGCCGAAGTGCCGGCAAATATTATATCCTAAAGTATACATGGATAGCAGATTTAAGTCCAGTGAAGAATTATTGTGATAGAGAGATACTTTTTATTTGAATATACATTATAAAAAAAGAACAAAAAAACAAATGAAAAAAATATAATATGATTTGATATAATTAAGGTAATATTATGAGCGTGTAAAAAAATATTTATGTGATAGAAGAATGTTATGGCATAAATGTTATTAAATATAATAAGATACTATTAAATATGTATAGCGGAAGTAAAAAGATATAGCATCAGATATTATAATGTGAGGTAATAAATGATGAATTATAAAAAGTGGGAAATAAGCATATTGCTTTTTATTTATAATAAGCGACTGTAGTATATAAAAAAAGATATTGCAAAATGAAATTAATAAAAGAAGGATATGCTGTAAATTTTATAGAATATGATAAGAAATACGAAATTGATATTGATAATGACGGTGAGGCAGATTCAGTAAAGGTATTTATTGATACGGATGGCTATACATCAGTAGAGGTAAATAATCATAAAAAAACAATAGGCTATAGTGAAGAGGGTGTAAAAAGTGTAATTATAAATAATAACAATGGTAATTATTGTATTGGCATAGCAATTCACTATGTTAATGATACACGAATAAGTGAGTTCTATAAATTGAATAAAGAAAATATAGTATATATGTCAACGGTAGACGGATATATAAAAATCTGCATATCAAAAATTTGGGTTTATATGTGGAAGATAGAAAAATATATTATAGGCTTTCAAAAAATACAACAGGCATATATTTAATAAATTCTGATTTGAAGCTTAGTTTAGAAGGTAATTATATTATAAATGATTCTAAGCATACATTAGTTAAAGAGCTTAAAGCATATAAGTATAATGATAAAAACAGCTGTTTATGAAATAACTACATATCAGAAAGGGGAGGCTTTGTATTTATACGAAACAGATATGCAAAAACTTAATATATTTTTAAAAACTGAGAATGGGGATAAGGGATATATCAATGTAACAAAAGATGAGTATGAAAGTACTACAGGTGAATTTTTATATAGAGGAAGAGCGATTAGTTGATTATTTTTGATGGAGAAGAAATATCATGGGCAGGGTAATAATAAAATTGTATAGTTTCCGAACTATGATATTTATACAGGAATTTTATTAAGAACCTTTCAAAATGAGAGAGCCAAGTTGAAAAATGAACTTGTAAGTAGGAATCATTTGTACTGTAACAGCTATAACTGCAGGTTTAATTGATGCTGATAGAAGTGATAGTGAAACGGAATATAGTAAAGTTTTTAACAATACAATCTATAGATGAATGCATAAATATGAGCCGTTTGAGTAGTTGTTTGGGATTGTATACAGTTCATGCAATACATGAAATTGAACAACCGGCAGATAATAGTTATGCGTGGTCAGAATATGAGGGGCAGTTATAAAAGGTAAAAAAAGATCAAAAAGGCCGGAAATACCGGATTTGCAAAAAAATAATTGTTAATATTGAGCATAGACAGAAATGGAGAGCTATATGTATAAAAAAATAAATGTGGCTATATTATTAATATCAATATGTTTAGTGTTTATATTTATATTTTTTATATAGAACGTACAAATAGTAAAAAGAAAGGAAAATGCATTGAGATATTATAATCAAATTATGCCAATAATAATTTTGGCGGATGTATTAGATGCAGACTTAGAGTATAGTGACAATTACGGTAATAAAGGTATATTAAAAGGTGGAGAAGAAAAATTTAACAAGAAGAGTGAGTGATGATATAATGGATTATATTACAAAGCAAAGTGATAATATGTATGAATACAGAATAATAGAATCTGAAAGAGTTTTGAAATATATAGACAATTTTTAATAATAATATGAAAAAAATATCAGAATATCAAGAAGTGACGTGAAAGATGGAAGTACAGTTAAAAAGACAATATCAGAGGGAGAGGGATTGGGAGAGTTTCATGATTGTAAAGATTTAAGTGCATTAATTGATTATATGTGAGTAAAACTGATGATGGAGAGTATTTTTATAGAAGCATTGGATATTATAGGAGTAAATGGGTCAGATATACCCGGTAGGATAGTATATATACGAGATGACGGAACAGAGAAAGTTCTTTATGAGAAAGACACTTTAAATCTTTCTATGTTGTTTAAGGATGCCAGTAGCTGATTTTTTTGAGCATTTGTTTTTATGATGAGAAAAAAATGTTATAAGAGCACAATATTCCTAATATAGTTTTCATCATCTGTGGAGAATTACATTTGACTTTTGTAGAAATAATGGGGAAATTGTAGAAAAACTATGATAGACCGTTGTTGAGAGGAGAAGAAAGTGATAGGTAAGAAAAATAAATTTACTCACAATTATACTTTTTAATAATGTGTTTTAGTTATGGATGTGGAGCAAATACATATTCAAAAAACAGAAAAAAATTTATTGATTATAATGCCGGAGTGGAATCTCTTTCGGATGAAGAAGCTATAAATCTGGTAAAGGAAATTATAACATTTATGGATACCGGTATAGAAACCGGTGAAGATGTTGAAGGCTTGAATGGGGAGAACTTTGCATATTTTAAGAATAAAGAATATGAAAATAAATTAGAAATCTATCATAGAAATTATATCAAAGATGTTGCATATGAATATTTGACTTCAATGTATAGAATCACAAGGTTTAATTCCGGTATGGGAAAAGGCAAAACAGGGATCTGACGGTGGAACTATTAGGTATAGAATAGATGCTTTGGGAGATTTCAGGATTCTATCAAGAGGGGATAATGAAATATGTATTGAATCTGTTTTTAATAAAGACAGCAGTCTTGGAGATGGAATGCCGAATACAGATAAAGGACAAATATTTCTCAGTTTATGTGATGATAATAAATGGAGAATATCTAAAGTTTCTCAATGGTATGATGATTTGGTGTTTTTATGAGTTGGAAGAATATATAGATGAATTTTTGACAGTAGAAATAATGTAAAAGACGACTATGAAGCTTTTTATCAGAGATTATGGATATAGTGCAAGAAGTGGGAATAGGATTACTATGAAAAATAATAAGGAGTTTTCCCAAAGAGCAGATCTTAGCAAGTAGTGATTTTGTAATATTGGAGGAGTCGGAAGATATTCAAATATTAAGTTCTCTTTCTAAGCTTGCGACTTATATTGCATATGAAGAAATATATGCAAGACATGGGAAAAATATATCCGAAGTATTCCATAGAATATAATTATTTCAATGGATTGAGCTGGTATAAAGAGAATAAAGAATTCAGTGAGGATGATTTAAGTGATATTGAAAGGCATAATTTAGAGATTATAAAGTCACATTTGGAAGAGTTTTAGGAGAAAAAGAGTATGAAACATAAATTATTAAGTGTAATTAGCATAAGTTTTATATTACTTCTGTTATTCAATGTTAAAACTGTTGCCATTGAAAATAAAGATAACAATCCTGAAATGACTGATGAAAGAGCTATAGAGATTATAAAAAGAGATTACCGATTTTTATGGATTCAGGAGAAAAAGATTGGTGATGAGATATCTTGCAGAGAGTCGGATGGATATGATGATTACTATTTTAAAAAAATGAGGATGATGAGGAAAAGTTGTATATATACCACAGAGATTATATTAAAGATGCGACTTTATGATTATCTGTGTGAAATGTATGATATAAGGCTTTATAGAGGGAGATGTACACAGTCAAGAACATCAAGGAGCAGTTTAAGTAGTCGCTTATACTATAAAAATTTATACAGATGGTGAGTTTAGTGTAAAGAGTAGAAGTAAAAGAGTATATGTGTTCAAATTCAATTTGTAAAAAAAGGTAATATTGGCTGAGGATATGCCGGAAATCAGCGATGGTGAGGTGTATTTAGAACTGTGTGAGGGATAATAAGTGGAGAATATCTAAAGTTTCTCAATGGTATGATGATTTGGCATACTATGATTTGGGATATATGATGAAGACATTCTTTGATCCGGAATATAGTTTGCTGTCGGACTATGAAAGATTTATAGAAAAAAATATGGGTATGACTCAAAGGGAAATAGAATAAGTATGTATATAAGCACAGATGATAATGATGAGATATTTTCAGGGAAGTGATACTGAGCTTATTAGTGAAGTATCGAATTTAGAAAAAGTTGAAAAACTTTCTAAGCTGGCGACATGTATGGCTCGTGAAGAGATATATGCAAGACATGGAAAGATATACCCAAAGTTTAGTATAGAATTTAACTACTTTATAAAAAAATATGGTATGAAGAAAATGAAAATTTCAGTGAGAATAATTTAAATGACATTGAAAAAGAAAAATTTAAAGATATTGTCTGAGTATATTGAAAGTTTTTAGCAGGTATTTAGAAGTTGATTCAGGTAAAAGTATATTATAAGATTGCTGTAAGGGAACATTATGATATAGGGGAAAGACTGACATTTCTTGATGAGAAATTGGCTGTTGTAGCAAGAGTCAGCAGACTGGAGCATAGAGAAGTGATTAATGAGTATATGTTAATGAAAGAAAGTGATGTAAAGACTAGAGCGTATCAGAATGAAAAAACTTATAGGGTGGGGCATTATTTGCAAAGGTAAGCAAAGTGGAAAAATGAACTTGTAAGAGTGAGTATAGATGATGATGAAAACGATTCCGGTGATAAGGCGTTCCTAAACTATGCTACAGTATATTCTTCACCTGAAGGAGGAAGCCGGTATTGTATGCCTGAAGTTGGAGATAGGGTAATAGTTAAATTTCCTGATGCAAATGAACAAAATGTATATGTTCAAAATACTTTTAATGTAGATTGAAATTTTTAAACAAAGAGGAGCTTTTTGATGGTCGTATATAAAAAATAGGAGACTTAATATATTTATTTTAGTATTTTCTTCAGTTATATTAGTTATTTTTATATTATTATACTCTGAGTACAGTGCGGAAAAAGAGAAGAAAAGGCTATGAGATATTACTATGAAATAATTCCGGTAATTAAATTATCCCATATTTTAGGGACAGACATTGAATGCAATGATGAGAAAGGAAATAAATGGATTATAAAAAGCAGGTGGAAATATGGAGAACATTGTATATGAATACACATTAGATTATATACATGGGAAAAATTAGTTCATTGGTTCGATATAGGATTATTGAAAATAAGAATACAAACAGATATATTAAAAAAACTTTAATGCTAATATGAGAAATATACGAATTTCTGGAATAGATGGCGTAGGAAATACAATATATCCTAAAAACAATATCGGAGAGTGAAAGATTGGATGGTTTTATAGAGTGTAAAGATCTGAATGATCTGATTGAATATATGAAGAAAAACAAGTAAAGATGGAGTATATTATATTGACGAACTGGATACTATAGGATTGGACGGTTCAAGCTTTGAAGGAAAAAAATCGTATATGATACAGGGAAAAGGTTATGAAAAAGTAATAACAGAATATGGGTCAATTACTTTGAATCAATTATTAAAAATGATTATAGTACTGATGATTATTAATCCTGAATTATTCAGACGTAATATTTACATTAAAAAAACGTGCTGTAAATCTTCAAACTTGATTCATGACGCTGTAACTGACTTAATACACATAAAAATTTGCAGACTTACCCTAGGTAGAGTTTACAAGTAGTTATCAAGCTGTCAAGGTCCATTATTAGTTGTTATTCAAGATGTATACATAGCTTGCTGATATTGGATAACATTTGATATAGGGTGATGGAACAGAAAAATGTTATACATGAGAGTGGAACAATAGGTATTAGAGAATTATTTACTATGACATATAGAACCTGTGAATATCAGAGAGATGTAAAAAGTTGGAGGAGTTGATAGCATATATGCATAAATTAACAAAAAGACGGAAGATATTATTTGTATGCTCTTGCTTTAGTTGGATTAGATGGATCGGGATTTAACGGCAGAATAACATATGTATCAGATAACGGGAAGAGAAAGTTATAGATGAAGATGGTGTATTGTATCTGAGAATTGTTTAAAAAAAGTATTAGAGTGATTTTTTTGTTAAGGTATAATTATAATTAATATATTTTTGGCTAAGGATAAGATATGAATACGGTTGAAAAGAAGAAATTTAAGGTGATTCTAATGACAATAAATATAGCTTTTTTTGTTTTTGAAATACAGAAACTAAAGTTATATATTGATGATTTAAAAGCATGTAAGTAAAATTGAAAACAAAAAGATTTATAAATGTAAATCTTGCATTTGGGATAAACATGAAACTCTTTATTTCAGAATCAATGAAAGGACAAAAAAATAAAAAAAGTAGGGTATGCCGAAACTGAGCAACCGACAAGATAATATATGATTATGGAAATGGAAAGTTTAAAAACTATTTTTAGAACCAGGTACCATATCAGTAAAATGCATTATTTCAGGAACTTTTTAAAGGAGAATAAAAAAATGAGTAGTGAGGCAAAAAGAAAATTAAAAAAATATAATATGTATATATTTATTTTTTTATTCTTGCAGGTATTTTGATATTGGGAGTGCAGAAATTAAAAGCATATATTGAACAAGTGAGATTTGATAGAGAACAAAAAGGCTTATAATTTTAGTATTGAAGGTCTTTTTACGATATAGACTTTCAAAAATTCTTGTATGCAAAATTAGAGTTTACAAACCATAAAGGAGAGGTATTTATAATAGAAGACGAAAATGATATGAAACGTATAGATGCAGAGGAGGAAGAATATATTGCCGGGAAAAACGGATAAATTTGGTAGCTATCGTTTTATAGAAGGAGAATACACACAGGAAAGAATAAAGAATTTTAATGACAATATGAAACATATTAGGTTATGGGATTATTCTGAAAAAAATATGTAACAATAACCGATAATGAGAAAATGGAAGAGTTCATTGAAGTGAAAAATATAGATGAATTATATGAATATATGATTACTGAAGCTCCTGATGGGATATCAAATATAGGGAAGCTGGACATAATTGGTTATGACGGAACCAATCAGCCTACAAAGATTATATATGATTATGGAAATGGGGAGAGTCATATTATAACAGAGTCAGGTACTTTATCACTTGGGATATTATTTTGAGAATTATCTTAAAGATATATAGTGATATTTTTGTGGTATTGTTACATCCTGTAATATAAAAAGTAAAGGTGATGTTAACTATATGACTCTATGTTTGCAAGCATGTAAAGATATTGGAAACGATGGTTACAGCAGGTAATCCTTATGGGAAACAAGGAGATAAGTCGGTAGTGGATTTGACCACTAAAATGGCAATCATTGGAGAAGAAAAAATCATAGATGAATATGAGGTATTGTATTTGGGAGATCTATTCAAAAAAAGTATTTTTGGCTAAGGAGAATATATGAATGTGGTTGAGAAAAAATAAACTTAAGGTAATCCTAGTAATTACAAGTATATTGACTTTAGTGTTTATAGTGATAGTTGGCATGGAGTATTTGGATGAAAAAGAAGAGATAGAGCACTTAAATACTATAATGAAATATCTACTCAGTAATTTTGGCAGGTACACTGGGAATGGACCTGGAATGCAGTGATAATAAAGGGAATACTTGGGTTATAAATGGGAGTGATATAAAGCTTACTTTGACATAGTTACTAAGGATATTACAGATTATATATCAGGGAGAAGCAGAGTCTTTACAACTACAAAATTATAAAAAAATGAATATATACAGAAATATATAGATAATTTTTAATGACAATATGAAGCATATAAGAATAAGTGGAGAACGGAGCAGGAATTCCTATCCCACCAAAGACTATATCTGAGGGAGAGGGAATGGAGGAGTTTCAAGAAATAAAGAGTTTAGATGAACTGACAACATATATGCACAAATTAACAAAAATGGTGAATATTATCTGTATGCTCTTTTATGTGGTTGGATTAGACGGATCGGGATTTAGTGGTAGAATAACATATGAATCAGATAATGAGAAGAAAAAAATCATATATGAATATGGTGTATTGTATTTAGGAGATCTATTCCAAAAGTATTAAAAGCAGTTTTTGGCTAAGGGGAATATATGAATGTGGTTGAGAAAAATAAACTTAAGGCAATCCTAGTAATTACAAGTATATTGGCTTTAGTGTTTATAGTGATAGTTGGCATAGAGTATTTGAATGAAAAAAGAAGAGATAGAGCACTTAAATACTATAATGAGATATCTACTACAGTAATTCTGGCAGATACACTGGGAATGGACTTGGAATGCAGTGATAATACAGGGAAAAAGTTGGATAATTACTAATCAGAATGAAAAGCTTTACCGATATAGTCAGCCAAGATATTGCAGACTATATATCAGGGAAGAAAAAGTAGTCTTTATAACTACAAAAATCATAGAAAATGAAAAATATGCAGAAATATATAGATAATTTTAATGACAATATGAAGAATATAAGGATAAGTGGAGAGAACGGAGCAGGAATTCCTATCCCACCAAAGACTATATCAGAGGGAGAAGGAATGGAGGAGTTTGAAGAAATAAAGAATTTGGAGGAACTCATAGCATACATGCACAAATTAACAAAAAAATGGTGAATATTATCTGTATGCTCTTTCAGTAATAGGATTAGATGGTTCAGGCTTAAATGGTAGGATAACATTTGATATGGGTGATGGAACAGAAAAATATTATACATGAGAGTGGAACAATAGGTATTAGAGAATTATTTACTATGACATATAGAACTTATGAATATGAGAGAGGTATAAAAAGTTGGAGGTGAATGGTCCTATGTCAAGATTTAGTACAAATTAAAATTAGAGGTTATACCGGTTAAGATGCCGGAAGAACATGTGCCTTATTATATAGCTTTTCAAACTCGTCAGTAGATTAGTTTATTATATTTATTTAGAAAAAAATATAAAGATAAGATTTAAGGAGACATTTATGATAGGGTTAAAGGGTAAAATTAAAGTCTAGGTGGGTTTTATGCTTCATAATATTTTTCCTTAGTATTATTGATATATGGGAATCATTTATTTAAGGAAAGAGCTAAAAAAATTGGAAGATATGAGAAAAAAAGAATCATTGGAATTTATGGAAGATGGCTGGAAAAATACAGAATGATGCTGTATGCCGGTGTAAATATGGAGTATACAGATAGTGAAGGAAACATCAGAGTAATAGAAACAGAACCCGTGCTTTTAGATATATATGATGAAGTTATAAAATCTTATATTTTAGGTAAGATACCCAGCCTTGGCTCATTTCAAATAACTGAGGGTAAAAGAACATCAGAATTTATACAAAAACTTTAATGATAATATGAAACATGTAAAGATATGGGGGTGCACATGAGAATAGATATATAACGATTGCTGAGAATGAGGGGTTGGAAGAATTTGAGGATATAAATAGTTTTGAAGAACTGTGGGAATATATGAATAAACGAAATGACGAAGGAGTTATATATATTAATGAACTTGACATAGTTGGATATGACAGAACAGGACAAGATGCAAAGTTTATATATGATTATGGGAATGGGAAAAATTAAAGAATTATCAATCAATAGGATTAGCTTAGTTAATTTATTTGGCTTATTGAAGGAGGAGTATAGGGAATAGCTTTATAAGGAGTATTATTGTAATGGGGAACAACATTTGATTTTTGTAGAAATGATGGGAATGATCCATATTATGATAAAGATGGATTCTTTAGTAAAGTTGGTGCAATAGGGAAATCTATAGGTCTTGAATGGGGTGGAGATTGGAAAACGCCGGCAGATAAACTCCATTTTCAACGACCTGATTGGGGAAGCGCTACCAAAGAGTTGAAACAACAACATGGAACACCGGATGAATTTAAAAAAACCTGGAATTAATAAAGGATAAAGATTGACATGAAGAGTAATATTAAAGTTCTAAGTTTATTTTTTTGTATTATGTATATTAATAACAGGATGTATGGACTCCTCATTAAAAATAAATATCGATAATATAAATAGTGATATAAGTGGATTTTTATCAGAAATTTTCGGCTGATTATTTAGATGAAGAGATAACAGTTGTTAATAAAGATATAATAGGCCGGGATGGGAAGTAGTAGAATATATTGATACAAATAATAAGGTGTCAAGATGTACTGTAATAATTTACGGAGAAAAATGAAAAAAATCGACTTCAGAATATTATTTTATAGATGGTTATATATATGTAACGACATTAAAAAGAATACTATACATATCCTATATATTATTCATATAATAGGCCGATAGATATAATGTACAGAACATTTGATGAGGCAGTTATTTATGATGGCATAATTTATGAGCTTGTAAATGGAGAATTTATTAAAAAAATATAGAAGATATAAAAAAATACCTTATACATCATTACAGGAGATAAATGAAGCAACAGGTGAGGTGAGAAAAAGTGCAATGCATGTAAAGAGGAGGGAAGAGTACGGTAATATAGAGGACAAATGAATTTGTAATTATGTTACCTGAACTTATAGGGACTAAAGTACATATCTGAAAAAAACTGAAGTTATATATACAAGTCTTGATGGAAGCGTGAATTTTTTTCATTTAATTTATTAGTAACTTCATCGGATGAAAAGGATATGAGTTATGCCATAAATATGTTAAAAACAATGATAAAAAAATATGAATCCGGCATATATCTTTTTGAAGATAAAACAATCGAAAGTATTGCAGGTAACAGTATAAGTTTAATACAATTTAAAAGCTATGGAATTGATGAAGTACTTTTATAACATAATATATTTAGTCAGCATAGATAAATATATTATTCAGGGAGCATTTAACTGTAAGTATAATGATATGGATGAGTGGAAAAAGAGCAGACTCTTGAAATAATAAAAGTCAATAAAGTTAGAATAAAGAAAGAAATGATAACTTGAATCGTGGTAGTATAAAATTATATATCAATTAAATATCTAATAAGAGCTTTGAAAATTAAATATAAAAAGAAGGCGATAGAGAAAAACTTGTAACTTTATCGTCTTTTTAGCATATAAAAAGTGTATGAATTATAATAGCCTTATACAAGGTTTGTTTGAATATATATATTATAAAAAAGAACAAAAATAAACAAAAAAACAAATGAAAAGTATAATATGATTTGATATAATTAAGATAATATTATGAGCGTGTAAAAAAATATTTATAAAAATAAGAAGTAGAGTGTATAAATAAAAAGTTTCTTAAAAGCGACAAAATGACGAGAGATAAATGAGATGTCTGTAGTATGGTGAACTAAATCCAGACAATGCCGGTAAAAACACCCTAAAAGTATTTTAGAAAAAAAGCCGGTTTTGTTTGGCATACAAAAAGATGCTAAGTATATTCCAAAGAGAGGAGACATATTAGTACAGCATGAACATTATGGAAAAGAGAATGTTAAACATGTTGAGATAGTGGATTCATATGATGGGAAAGAGGCTAAAGTTTGGTCATGAGGTAAAGTTTATAAATCATTGCCGGCACTAAGAACAAAATCTGAGTTATATGGCAGGATATTAGGATATTGGAGAATAGAAAAATGAAAAAATATTTATAGTAATAGCATTCACAAGTGTTTTATTATCTTGTGGTTTTATAAATAGGAAAAAAGTTATAGAACAAACTTCTGTATTTGCAAAAAAGCCAATATGAAGAGTGTGATAATAAGGTGGATGAATTATCAGAATCAGATCTTGAAGAACTTAAGTGGTTGATACAGACTTTGCATGTATCTCATGTAGGGGCTTCTAATATTGTAGGCAATGGAGTGTGCTGGATACTAAGGAAAAAGCAGGCAGAGTTTCTTTTATACTTTAAAACGAAATAGAATATGAACATATCTTTAAAGATAGTTTGGGAGGATATGTTATTTTTTTGAAAATGATAAAAACTTATAGACCGTAAGAATGCAGAGATTATACTGAAAATGGCGGGAGCTTCCAGAACTAAGGATGTATGGCAGTATCTCTCAAAAATTACAGCTATGATATGAAATCTGAAGATATATTTACAATGCCAATGTATAGAAGAGAAGGAAGTGATTACTTTATAGAATTTAGAGACTGGAAATTTATAGGGGAGAAGATGGAAAACTTACAGTAAGATATAAAAATATATAAACCCATTTTTTTCATAGGGATATAGAGTATGTGGAGGTTAGGGCTTCATAAGGATGAGAAAAAGTGTATTTGGTGGGTATAGTGCAGACTACATGATGGCTACTCCTATAGAGCTTGAAGAAACAGCTTATGAAAAAGAGGAGTTTTTTCAAGGAAATACTTGGGGTGAGTACAGAAAGCCTCTTGCTATGGGAGATTCTATAGACGATTATATTTTTCAGACTGGATGGTTCTTTATATCAAAATGCCTTTTCCGTTAGATGAACTCACATCAAAAAGGATGGGAATATACTGAAAAATTTGAAAAAGGATGAAGAAAGGGATGAAATCACCCTTAAGAAGGGAGGCAAGGAAATATATTGTATTGTATGGTATTGCCAAATAAGAGATAATCCCAAATGGTATGTTGTAAGCTTAAAGACAGGTTTTGGAGAAGAGATTTCTGATGTTGATTTTGAACTTTTTGGAAATCGTAAGAGAGGAGACTATGCTTATGGATATGGAGTTCATGGAATATATGGATTTAGGGATCCCCTATATTTAGAAGCTGGGATTGGTGTCTATGCAGGCACAGGTAGTGATAAAACAATAAAAGGTTTTACTATGACGTATGCTCCCAAATACATGGACAGAATAGAACGATTAAATGAAATTGCCACAGATGTAAATGGTGAAGTAAACCTTACGGGAAAGGGAAATACTGAACTTGAGCGAGATATTTCCTACAAACTTGCTATGTATGATGAGCCTCTGTATGTGCAAGTAAAGAGCCTTGATAAGGTCGGCTGGGCTAAAGATATGAATATAATATGGGTAAAGAGGGGTGAGCAAGAAGAGATTATAGGATATATAGAATACGGCAAAGGATTTTTACTTTATGTATAGATGATAACAATAATATTAAAAATTAAAGTAGTTCGTATGGAAGACAGTTCAAATGATGAACCTGAAGTTTTGAACATACAATAAGGTGAAAAATGAAGAAATTTTTGGTAAAAGATAAATACATTGAACAAACGGAAGATAAAAATGGATGCAGGGGACACTTATAAAAAGAATTATAATGGAAAAAACAGATACAAAAGCAAAAAAAGGAAGGGTATTCAACCCCGGATACAATATTTAAAGATAGAAATATGGTTAAACAAAAAAATTAGGACAATGGTACTATATCAGTAAAATGCATTATTTTAGGAACTTTTTAAAGGGGAATAAAAAATGAGTAGTGAGGCAAAAAAGAAAATTAAGAAATATAATATGTATATATTTATTTTTTTATTCTTGCAGGTATTTTTGATATTGGGAGTGCAGAAATTAAAAAGCATATATTGAACAAGTGAGATTTGATAGAGAACAAAAAGGCTTATAATTTTAGTAGTGAAGGTCTTTTACGATATAGACTTTCAAAATTCTTGTATGCAAAAATTAGAGTTTACAAATCATAAAGGTGAGGTATTTATAATAGAAGATGAAAATGATATGAAACGTATAGATGCAGATGAGGAAGAATATATTGCCGGGAAAACGGATAAATTTGGTAGCTATCGTTTTTATAGAAGGAGAATACACACAGGAAAGAATAAAAGAATTTTTAATGACAATATGAAACATATTAGGTTATGGGATTATTCTGAAGAAAAATATAAAACAATAGCTGAAACTGAAAGAATAATGGAGTTCACTGAGGTGAAAAATATAAATGAATTGTGGGAATATTTAAGTCATGAAAAGGTTGAGGGGTTATCTAATATGGGAGTATTAGATACGATAGGATATGATGGGACTGAACAACCGGCAAAAGATTATATATGATTATGGAAATGGAGAAGAGAAGATTTTTAGAAGAAAATGATGTAATGGGAATATTAGACTTGTTTAAAGATAACTCCTTGAGGTAGATGATATGGTTAGAATAAAGAGAGAGTTGAAGGTTAGGTGGATTTTATGCTTCACAATATTTTCCCTAGCATTATTAATATATGGAAATCATTTATTTAGGGAAAGAGCTAAAAAGTTGGAAGATATGAGAAAAAGAAGCATTGGAATTTATGGAAGATGGCTGGAAAAAAATACAGAATGATGTTGTATGCTGGTGCAAATATGGAGTATACAGATAGTGAAGGAAATATCAGAATAATAGAAACTGAACCGGTACTGTTGGATATATATGATGAAGTTATAAAGCCATATATTTTAGGTAAGATACCTTCCCTCGGCTCTTTTTCGGATCACTGAGGGCGAAGAAACACCAGAACGGATAAAAAAACTTTAATGATAATATGAAACATGTAAAGATATGGGGTGCACATAAGAACAGGTATATATCAATTGCTGAGAATGAGGGATTGGAAGAGTTTAAAGATATAAATAGTTTTGAAGAACTGTGGGAATATATGAATAAGCGAAAATGATGAAGGAGTTATATATATAAATGAACTTGACATAGTTGGACATGACAGAACAGGTCGACCTGGAAAGTTTATATATGATTATGGGAATGGAGAAAGTAAAGAAATATCAGAGAATGTGATTAGTTTATTATATCTATTTAGAAAAAAATATAAAGATAAGCTTTAAGGAGATATTGATGATAGGGGTAAAGGGTAAATTAAAGTCTAGATGGGTTTTTATGTTTTATAATATTTTTTTCATAGTATTATTGATATATGGAAATCATTTACTTAAAAGAAAGAGCTAAAAAAATTGGAAGACATGAGGAAGGACAGAGGCATTCGATTTTTATGGAAGATGGCTGGAAGAAATACAGAATGATGAAGTATGCAGGTGCAAATATGGAGTATACCGATAGTAAAGGAAATATCAAAGTAATAGAAACAGAACCTGTGCTTTTTAGATGTATTTGATGAAGCTATAGATCCATATATTTTAGGTAAGACACCTTCCCTCGGCTACTTTCGGATAACTGAAGGTAAAAGAACATCAGAATTTATACAAAACTTCAATGATAATATGTCGCACTTAAAGATATGGAATAATCGTGAGGGCAGATATATGACTATTTCTGAGAATGAGGGATTGGAAGAGTTTAAAGATATAAATAGTTTTGAAGAACTGTGGGAATATATGAATAAGCGAAATGATGAAGGAGTTAAATATATAAATGAACTTGATATAGTTGGACATGACAGAACAGGTCAACCCGGAAAGTTTATATATGATTATGGTAATGGAGAGAGTAAAGAAATATCAGAGAATGTGATTATTTTATTTGAATTATTTAAGGACAAGTATAAAGATTGGTCATAAGGAGAAGCTTATGGTTCAGATAAGGAGCAGATTAAAGTTTAGATGGATTTTTATGCCTAGTAATATTTTCCTTGGTATTATTGATATATGGGAATCATTTACTTAAAGAAAGAGCTAAAAAAATTGGAAGACATGAGAAGGACAGAGGCATTCGATTTTATGGATGATGGATGGAAGAAATACAGAATGATGCAGTATGCAGGTGCAAATATGGAGTATACCGATAGTAAAGGAAATATCAGAGTAATAGAAACAGAACCTGTGCTTTTTAGATATATATGATGAAACTATAGACCCATATATTTTAGGTAAGACACCTTCCCTCGGCTCTTTTCGGATAACTGAGGGGAAGAAACTTTAGAACTGATAAAAAAACTTCAATGATAATATGTCGCACTTAAAGATATGGAATAATCGTGAGGGCAGATATATGACTATTTCTGAGAATGAGGGATTGGAAGAGTTTAAAGATATAAATAGTTTTGAAGAACTGTGGGAATATATGAATAAGCGAAATGATGAAGGAGTTATATATATAAAATGAACTTGACATAGTTGGACATGACAGAACAGGTCGACCTGGAAAGTTTATATATGATTATGGGAATGGAGAGAGTAAAGAAATATCAGAGAATGTGATTAGTTTATTATATCTATTTAGAAAAAAATATAAAGATAAGCTTTAAGGAGACATTGATGATAGGGGAAAAGGGTAAATTAAAGTCTAGGTGGGTTTTATGCTTCATAATATTTTCCTTAGTATTATTGATATATGGGAATCATTTATTTAAGGAAAGAGCTAAAAAATTGGAAGATATGAGAAAAAAAGAAGCATTGGAATTTATGGAAGATGGCTGGAAGAAATACAGAATGATGCAGTATGCCGGTGCAAATATGGAGTATACAGATAGTGAAGGAAATATCAGAATAATAGAAACAGAGCCTGTGCTTCTAGATGTATTTGATGAAGCTATAGATCCATATATTTTAGGCAAGACACCTTCCCTAGGCTCTTTTCGGATAACTTAGGGGGAAGAAACTTTAGAACTGATAAAAAACTTCAATGATAATATGTCGCACTTAAAGATATGGAATAATCGTGAGGGCAGATATATGACTATTTCTGAGAATGAGGGATTGGAAGAGTTTAAAGATATAAATAGTTTTGAAGAGCTGTGGGAATATATGAATAAGCGAAATGATGAAGGAGTTATATATATAAATGAACTTTATATAGTTGGACATGACAGAACAGGTCGACCCGGAAAGTTTATATATGATTGTGGAAATGGAGAAAGTAAAAACTGTCAATTAATAGGATTGGTTTATTTGATTTATTTAAAGACAAGTATAAAAGAATGGTCATAAGGAGAAGCTTATGGTTAGAATAAAGAGAGGGTTAAAGTTTAGGTGGATTTTATGCTTCGTAATATTTTTCCCTAGCATTATTAATATATGGAAATCATTTATTTAGGGAAAGAGCCAAAAAATTGGAAGATATGAGAAAAAAGAATCATTAGAATTTATGGAAGATGGTTGGAAAAAAATACAGAATGATGTTGTATGCCGGTGCAAATATGGAGTATACAGATAGTGAAGGAAATATCAGAATAATAGAAACTGAACCGATACTGCTGGATATATATGATGAAGTTACAAAGCCCTATATTTTAGGTAAGGTACCTTCCCTCGGCTCTTTTCGGATAACTGAGGGAGAAGAAACACCAGAACGGATAAAAAACTTTAATGATAATATGAAACATATAAAGATATGGGGTGCACATAAGAACAGGTATATATCAATTGCTGAAAATGAGGTATTGGAAGAGTTTAAAGATATAAATGGATTTGAAGAACTGTGGGAATATATGAATAAGCTGAAATGACGAAGGAGTTATATATATATTAATGAACTTGACATAATTGGATATGACAGAACAGCACAAGATGCAAAGTTTATATATGATTATGGGAATGGAGAGAGTAAAGAATATCAGATGATGTGATTAGTTTATTATATCTATTTAGAAAAAAATATAAAGATAAGCTTTTAAGGAGACATTGATGATAGGGGAAAAGGGTAAATTAAAGTCTAGGTGGGTTTTATGCTTCATAATATTTTCCTTAGTATTATTGATATATGGAAATCATTTACTTAAAGAAAGAGCTAAAAAAATTGGAAGACATGAGAAGGACAGAGGCATTCGATTTTATGGATGATGGCTGGAAGAAATACAGAATGATGCTGTATGCAGGTGCAAATATGGAGTATACAGATAGTAAAGGAAATATCAGAGTAATAGAAACAGAGCCTGTGCTTCTAGATGTATTTGATGAAGCTATAGATCCATATATTTTAGGCAAGACACCTTCCCTAGGCTCTTTTCGGATAACTGAGGGGGAAGAAACTTTAGAACTGATACAAAACTTCAATGATAATATGTCGCACTTAAAGATATGGAATAATCGTGAGGGCAGATATATGACTATTTCTGAGAATGAGGGATTGGAAGAGTTTAAAGATATAAATAGTTTTTGAAGAGCTGTGGGAATATATGAATAAGCTGAAATGATGAAGGAGTTATATATATAAATGAACTTTATATAGTTGGACATGACAGGACAGATCGAGCCGGAAAGTTTATATATGATTATGGGAATGGAAAAAGTAAAAAAACTTTCAATTAATATAGTCGACTTATTAAGTTTGTTTAGCGAAAATTATAAAGATTGGTCATAAGGAGAATTCTCGGGTTTTATAGAGGGGTAAGGTGATCATGTATATTGAAAGCATGCAAAATTAGTTATTTTTTTGAAAGAAGTGACGAGTTTTTAAAAAGAGTTTTATATGAAAAAAAGATGAGTATGAACAATGTATTTTTAAGGACTTGGAGGAACTTTTGGGAGAAAAATGCTAAATATATTGTGATTTCGTCACTCTATAGCAGACTTTTGTTACACAGTCATATGAATATAGACTGGGGGTATATGGAAAAAGATTTATACTTGAGCAATCTCGATAAAAGTATATACAGGGAACTTCCTTTAATGAAAGGGTATATAACAGAGGACTTTGCTACAATAGATAAATATATGCTTAATCATATACAGATGATAGCGTTCTGATTAGGAAAACTAATAGATTGAATAATGGCGGTAGTTCATATTTTGATGGTTTTGGAAGCAATGGAGGTTCTTCTTTTGGCGATATTCCTGAGGGAGCTCTTAGTAGAGGAGGTAGAACTGACTGATGAAATACTTTATTTTTATATTTTGTGTAGCTTTAACAATTGTAGTGTGCTCTTGTGTACAAAGCAATAATGTTGAAGATATAAAACTTGATTATAGAACGAGTGAAGAATTTGGATTAAAAGAGGCACAGGATATAGTTAGGGAAATGGTAACTTTTATGGATAAGGAGATAGAACTTGGTAAATCAGGTATTGCTCGCAGAGACTCAGATGGCTTTGACGAATATTACTTCAGTAGTCGAGAGGATGAAAAGAGACTTGAAGAATATCATAGAAATTACCTAACTGACGAAACATATACATATCTTACACAAATGTATGAAATAAGTAGATATGGTCGTGGCATGGCACAGCAGGTGGAAAGAGACGAAAAGACAATATATGGTTTAAGATATTCCATTGACACGCAAAGAGATTTCAGATTGAAGTCAGCCAGCAATAATGAACTTAACATAGAGGTTCCTTTCATATATCACGTCATTATATCAGATACTCTTCCTAAAGAGGATTATGGAGATATAGTATTTACTAAGTATGATGACGGAAAAATGGAGAATAAGTAAAAATATCTCATTGGTATAATGATATTGTGTTTTATGGGCTTGGAAAAAGAATGTATCTTTTAGACAATTATTGCAAAACAAAGTCAGATTATGAGCAGTTCGTAGAGAGATTCGGAGTTTCATCAAGTGGTGATAAAATACCAATTGATATCTTACAAATTTCATATAATGAGATTTTACCAAATAGTGACAAGCTAAAGTTTGGAGAATTTATAAATGGAGAGTTTCCGGAATTATTTACAAAATTGACAGCTTATCTGGCAATGGAGGAAATATATGCCAGACATGGAAAACCTTATGAAAAGGGAACATTTGAATATGAATATTTTAACAAGGCAACAGCATGGTATAAAGAAAATTCTGATTTTTCAGAAAACATGTTAAATGATATAGAGATATATAATATCAGTAAATTGAGTGATTATATAGACGGTTTGTAATTACTATATATTGGATAGTGATACCTGCTACGGTGGCAGGATAAATATTAGTGTAAAGTGTATACATGGAGGTGTATGGTGAGGCATTTATTGGAGGTACTATACGAGGGGACAAAAAAGAAGAATATTTATCATCCGGCGGAAAGGTGACACAAATAATCGCTAAAACATATGCGTGCCATGAAATTGCTCAACCGGAAGATAAAATGGATGTATGGGATACCTATAAAAAGAATTATAAAGGAAAAAGATGCAAAAGCAAGAATGGAAGGGTATGCAACTCCAGATACAACATTGAAAGATAGAAATGTGATTAAACAAAAATTGGGACAAGGCTATAGCTACAGTATAAGTATTATTGACTCCAAAGATATCATTCAGAGATTAAAAAAACTTTAACGATAATATGAAGCATATAAGGATAAGTGGAGAAAATGGAGCAGGAATTCCTATCCTACCAAAGACTATATCTGAGGTAGAGGAGATGGCGGAGTTTAAAAGAAATAAAGAATTTGGAAGAATTAATAGAATATATGCACAGATTAACTGCAAATAAAAAAATAAAGAATATTATCTGTATGCTCTTTCTGTGGTTGGATTAGACGGGACGGGATTTAGTGGTAGAATAACATATGAATCAGATAATGGAGAAGAAAAAATCATAGATGAATATGGGGTATTGTATTTGGGGGATCTATTCAAAAAAAGTATTAAAGCAGTTTTGGCTAAGGAGAATATATGAATGTGGTTGAGAAAAATAAACTTAAGGTAATCCTAGTAATTACAAGTATATTGACTTTAGTGTTTATAGTGATAGTTGGCATAGAGTATTTGGATGAAAAAGAAGAGATAGAGCACTTAAATACTATAATGAAATATCTACTACAGTAATTCTGGCAGATACACTGGGAATGGACTTGGAATGCAGTGATAATACAGGGAAAAGTTGGATAATTACGAATCAGAATGAAAGCTTTACCGATATAGTAAGTCGAGATATTGCAGACTATATATCAGGGAAGAAAAAGTAGCCTTTATAACTACAAAAATCATAGAAAATGAAAAATATGCAGAAATATATAGATAATTTTAATGACAATATGAAGCATATAAGAATAAGTGGAGAGAACGGAGCTGGAATTCCTATACCACCAAAGACTATATCTGAGGGAGAAGGAATGGAGGAGTTTGAAGAAATAAAGAATTTGGAGGAACTCATAGCATACATGCACAAACTAACAAAAAAATGGTGAATATTATTTGTATGCTCTTTCGGTGGTTGGCTTAGATGGATCCGGATCTAACGGTAAAATAACATATGTATTAGATAATGGATATGAAAAATACTGAGAGATTCAGGAAGACTTAGCTTGTTTGATCTATTTGAGAAGTTGGAGTAAAAAAATACTATATTCTTATGGAGAGTAAGGTAATAATGGATATCGAAAAACATGCAAAAATCAGTTATTTTCTGAGAGAAGAGTTTTTAAAAAGATTTTAATACAAAAAAAGATGAGTATGAACAATGGATTTTTAAGGATTTAGAGGAGCTTTTGGAAGAAAAAAATGTAGGATATATTGTTTACTTAGATGAAGTGAATGCCTATTTTTTTCAAAAAGGCATTAGAAGATGAACAATTTATAAAAGGAATCTAAAGATAAGTTGAAAGATATTATAGTGGGAGGAGTAAAAACAACAGTTATTACTACAGCAGGATTATATAATGCAAAGAGTAGGGGTTTACGCTACTGCAATAGACTTTTAGCAACAAATTTTTTTGAGTCAGAAATAGATATATTGCTTAAACAAATGTCTGTTTATAATAATGTGATAGATTGGGGAGGAAAAACTTATAAAGATAGATATATATGAAGATAATAGATATACAAGTACAAGTAATATTTATGATGTGGAGGGAAGAAGAACAGAAGTTTCATGTTACGACAAGAATAACAAAGCAGGCGATGTCTATACACTGTATGGTGAAAAAAATACATGTGGGGAGAGATAAAAATTAAAAGAAAAAAATCTGATGATTTAATAAAAAGCAACTCAAAAAATTCAAGAGAGAAGGGGAAAGTGTGAGAAATATAATTAAATCATACAACTTTTCTGAGTGAGAATATATAGGTGATTATATGTTGAAGAAATTAAAAGATAATTATTTTTGGATAATTGTTTTCAGTATAGTTATTATTGGTATCCTTTTACATAGTGTTAAATTTTTAGAGGGCATATAGTTATAAGAGATAATAAAGTTGTAGATTATAAATGGGGAATAGTAGAAAAGGTAAAAAGAAATATGACCATAAATATACCTGAAGGTACGACGGAAATTATGGATGGAGCTTTTATAGGCAGTATTTTTATGGTGGAATTGTATATTCCTGAAAGTGTAAAAACAATACATGCAGATGCTTTCCGGTATTGTATTAATTTGAAAAATACACTTTAGTAAATCTTTGACAACAATAGAAGATGGAGCCTTTAGGAATTGTGCTATGCTTGAGTTTGTAGAGTTGCCGTCTTCTGTAACAAATATTGGTAAAAAGAGCATTTGCAGATTGTATAAGTTTGGGGAAGTAGTTTTACCAGAAAAATTTAAAAAGTTATAGAGTTTGAAACATTTGACGGATGTGAAAAACCTTAAATATGTGCATTTAGGAAATATCAAGGAACTAAAAGATGATGCTTTCAGTAGGTGCAATAATATTATAGAAATAAATATGCCGGATAGCATTACGCGGATTGGCGAGAATTCTTTTGAAGAAACGGAATGGTTTAAAAAGGTCGCTGATAAATCCATATGGACTAAAAATGTTATAAGCATATTTTGTTTAAGTCAACTGATAGAGAAGAAAAATATTATAATACCTGATAATATAACAGTGATTGCAGGTGGTGCATTTCAAGGCTCAACAAATTTAAAAAGTATTGCTTTACCGGAAAGTTTAAAATACATAGAAAACAGTACCTTTGCAGACTGTATAAATCTTGAAGGTATTTTTATACCCTAAAAGTGTTGAATATATAGGAATATCAGCATTTTCCAACTGTAAAAGTTTGACTGAAATAGAAATACCGAACTTAATAGTCAATGTAAGGAGTTGGGCATTTAGTGGTTGTGAGAAACTGGAAAGGGTAGAATTACCTAAGAGTCTCAAGCAGATTGATAGCGGGGCATTTGTAGCGACTGTATTGAATTAAAAAGCATAGTAATTCCAAGTCAAGTAAAACAAATAGAATGGGCAGCTTTTTCCGGTTGCATAAATTTAGAAGATATAAAATTTGAGAGCAGTACGGAATATATAGGCTGTGCATTTCAGGATACAAAAATTCTATAATAATATTAAAGAAGATGAGTATGGTTGCAAATATGTAGGTAATCATCTTATAGAAGTTGTAGATAAAGAAAGACGGAAAAATTATTATTAAGGAGGGAACGGTCAGCATAGCAAACCATGCCTTTTATCAGTCTAAAAATAGACAATGTGATATTTCCAAAAAGAATTAAAAAATAATTGGACCAATGGTTTTTAGTGAATGTGATAATTTAAAAACTGTAGAGTTTCCGGAGGGTGTAACTTATATAGGCTACAGATGCTTCTTTAGTTGTAAAAATTTAAAAAAAGTTTATATGCCGAAGTCTATAGAAGATGTGGGAAGTGAAATATTTTAAATTGTAAAAAAATTAAAAAGAGGTTACTGTAAGTAAGACGATAGCCGACAGTATTGAATTTGATGAAAATGTTAAGCTGATATATATAGAGTAGGGGTGTATAAGTCATTACTATTGGAAAAACTTGCTATATAGTTTTGATTTAGTTATAGACAAATTGAATTAAAAAGACATAAAGATAAGGTGGCTTAATGAGAAGTTGCAGTGACAGCAATCTTTGTGAGGGGATGGTAAGATACGCTGTTTCACAGGTTGACCTTGGTTTTGATGAGTATAGTTGTGTAGGCGTTTTGGAAAAATAGTTATATAAAGTAGGTATAGGAAGCGAGAGCAAAGTATGAACTGTATATGGGAAATTGTGAGGAGAAGATATGTATAGAAGCAGGCATAGAAAGAGACGATATAGATTTATAGTATTAATCCTGATACTAACAGTCATTTTACTGTATATTTCTACTCATACAAAATCTAAACTTATAATAGAGGACAATGTGTTAATAGGAATTGAAAGCGGAATAATTGAGAGTAGGTCAAGTATAAAACAAATTACAGTTCCTGTAGGTGTTACAAAACTGGGTGATAATGCTTTTTAGAGAATGTACAAAACTAGAAAGTGTAGAATTACCTGAAACAATTGAAACTATAGGAGATTCTGCCTTTGAAGATTGTTATCAATTAGAGCATATAGAATTGCCTAAAAAAATCTAAAGAATATTGAAGAAAGTGCATTTAGAAACTGTGTTAATTTAAAAGCCATAGAGCTACCTGAAAATCTAAAAACTGAGATTTAATGCGTTTAGAGGTTGCCATAGTTTGGAAAAAAAGTAAATATTCCTTTGGGTATTACTGCAATTGAAGGATATACTTTTGAAGAATGCAAAAGTTTGAAAAATCATACTTCATGACGGAATAGAAAAAGATATTTACAGGAGCCTTCTTAAATTGTCAAGGATTAGAAGAAGTGGAAATGAAAGAAGGAATAAAGTCTATAAGGGCAGAGGCTTTTTCAGGATGTGAAAATATTAAAAAGTATAAAGATTCCGGATTCTGTAGAAGAAATAGAGTCAAAAGCGTTTTTATTCCTGCAAGAATCTTGAAGAGATAAAAATGTCCGAAGGAATAAGATATGTAGAGACAGAGGTATTTAATGAAACGAAGTATTATATAGAGAATTTATCAGATAAGAATAATGATATTTATATAGGTAAAAGTATTAATAAAAGTGTAATAGGGAGGGATTTCTGATATCAAGGTAAAGGAGGGAACCAGAGTTATAGCAAATGGAGCTTGTGCCGGAATGGAGAATCTGGTTTCGGCAGAGTTGCCTGAAAGTCTTATTTGTATAGGAGATGAAGCATTTGCTGAGTGTCATGAACTTAAAGATATAAATATACCAAGCAAATTGGAGAAGATTAGAAGTAAGGCGTTTTATGCTTGCAATATAGAAAGTGTAGATATTCCTGAAACAGTAAGTTTTATAGGCTTTAGGTCATTTGAAAATTGTGTAAGTTTAAAGGAAGTAAAAAATGTCTCATACACCTGAAAAAGTAAGTGCATTTGTTTTTAAAAATACCTTATGGCTTAAAAATTTGGAACAGGATGAATATCACTGTAAATATTTTCAAAAACATATTGCTGGAACATTCAGGAAATGACAGTTTTGTAAAAAAATTCAAGACGGAACAAAACTGATAGTAGGATTGGTTTTTTCAGAATCAAAGGGACTTGAGACAGTGGAAATTCCCAAAAAGTGTGGAATTTATAGGATTTGGTGCATTCAGATCATGTGAAAATTTAAAAAGAAGTCAGATTTGCAAAAGGGAGTGAACTAAAAATTGATGAAAAAGCTTTTGACGGCTGTGTCAGTCTGGAAGAAATCACTTTGCCACTAAAGCTACAAAGAGTTGAAAGTTTTGCTTTTCATAGTTGTACAGGATTTGCGACAATAACATTTCCGGACAGTATAGAATATATAAGTAATGATGTTGTGTCAGATTGTATAAATTTAAAAACCATAAGACTGCCGAAACATATGAAGGGTAAATATTTTATTGATGAATTTGACTTACTAAGAATGAACCCGGAAATTATTTATTATTAAAAAGTAGGAGCAAAGTATAAACTGTATATGGGAAATTGTATTAAAAAGCAAAGAAAAACGGATACAAATTGGAAGAACTTAGATTTATAAACAGTATGGAAGGAGTAGACAGAAATATTATAGAAAAACTATATAGCAGTTAAGGAAGGGAAGATAAAAAAATATTTTTAGAGATTGGAAACAGTAAATTTTTATATAAAGAATTTTTATCAAAACATGAAGGGCTGTTGGATAATATGAAACATATAAGAGTATGGAATGAGCAAGAAAAAAATATAAGACAATTTCTGAAAACGAGGGTTTGGAGGAGTTCAAAGAGATTAAAAGTTTACAAAAAATGTTTGAGTATATGAACAAGATAAGTAATAAAGGAGCACTGTATATTGATGAACTTGGCATAATAGGTCATGGCAGAACGGCACAATTTACAAAGTTTATTTACGATTATGGAAATGGAGAAGAAAAAGTGATAACAGACTATGGGAAAATAGATTTTGGTGATTTATTTGAATAAAACACATGGAGGATTAAATTGGATAAAAAGGGAGAACGGTAAGATTATTTATTTTTGGGGAATACTTTACTTTGGTGTGCATTAGTAGTTATTCTGTTTATAGATATAGAGCTCACTTAAAAATATAATAAATATACGTAGTAAAGATTCTATAGAATTTTTTATGATGGAGTAAGAAAATATGAATTACAGCAAAGCCACAGAAGCTAAATTGGAGTATGTCGCTACTGATGGAAGTGTATTTTATTTTGACAATGAAACTATGTTGGTCGATAAGTGTGAAGAAGTATCCGACAAAATATATAAAGGGAGAGATAAAGGAACTGGGACAATTTAAACTGATAGAGGAGAAAATACAGCTAGGAGGATAGAGATATTCAACGATAATATGTCTCTATAAAAGTATGGAATGAACCTGAGAAAAGATATAAGACAATTTCTGAGAGTGAAGGGTTGGAAAGAATTTAAGGAAGTGAGAAATCTGGATGAATTATGTAGATATATGTATAAGAAAAGTGAGTTTAATGTACTGTACATTGATGAACTTAACATAATAGGGCATGATAGGACAGCACATTTTACAAAGTTTATCTACGACTACGGAAATGGAAAAGAAAAAGTAATAAAAGAATATGGGGAAATATCTTTTAGAAAATTATTTGAAGTGTTGTAGTGTGATGTATTGGATTGTATACGGCATATGCGTGCCATGAAATTGAACAACCTGAAGATAAAATTGATGCATTGGACACTTATAAAAAAAGAATTATAATGGAAAAACAGATGCAAAATTTGATGTATTTGAAGCTGAGAATATTAAAAACAGAATCACAAAAAGATCTGCTAACACAGGTATTAAAAATATTGAGGAATTTAGCCAGAGAAACTATTGAGGACATAACATATGTCACAGAAATACAATCTGGAAATACAAGAATTGATACAGCCGAAACCATATGTGTAATGGGCGATAATGTAGATACTAGTAAATTATTTACAGATATTTTGATGTAAAAGAATATTGGAGATTAGATGAAAGTAAAAAAAGATAACATTTATTTTGTTAAGTATATTTGCTATAACGTTTCTAATTTTTACTTTAATAGTATATGTACTACCTATGTTCGACTTTATGTATACTCAAACAGCAAAAGTACTTTTTAAAAAGGAAAAACACCGGAACAGGATATTAATGAAGGTGGAAAAAGGTCTAAGAAAGTACAACAAGGAGAAGAAGGTGTATTTTTGCATATAAAGACAGATTAATGTATATGGGAAATGAAAATGTAGAAATAAGAGAGATTTGTAAAATGCAAGGGAATATTTCCGGTATTTTAGTAAAGGATAAAAAAATATTTTTCTACGAGAGGGAAGCGGTAACAGTATTTACAAACTGAACACAGATGGAGAGATAATAAGCATTATTTATGCCCCTGGAGTAATGTACCTTGAAGGTAATAATATATATACATTAAGTGGAGGTACTGAGTTTGAAAAATATGACTTTAACGGGAAAAGAATTTTTAAAAATGATTTAGGATATAATGGGTTTGATAGGGATAATACTATATTTAATAACTATGTTTTTAACATAGATTTTTAAAAAGCAGAAGTTTATGCACCAAAAATATTATTTATTTGATATTAATAAAATAAAAATATAAAGAATATACTCTGCATTTTTCAAAAATACTATTTACCTCGGAAACTTGGGGATTCTTATTTGAGAGAAGAAGTTATACCTTATGATTCGTTTGCAAAAAGAGATGGATAAAAAGGTAAGAAAAGGAAAAATAATTGATAGAAATCTGGATAACTATGAACTCCAAAGTATCGAGTTATCAATTTGGGATTTCTCAGAGGTTTCAGATGGATATATCTATTTTCTTGGAGAGCAGAAACTTACTTATAGAGATAAAAAAATTATAAAGACAAGTTATCCGGAAACATGAATGAGTATATAAATACATATGAAAAATAAAAGAATATATGAGTAAAAATAAAGTATGAGGTAAAAATTATATCCTATAGGCAGAGTTAAAGTGGATGATATAAAAAATATATTGGACAGTCTTTGCTATCAGCTATGATGCTATAGATAGACCATTAAGTAATAGTCGTAATAGGAATGACTTTACTATTAGAGACAAAAAGATATATATATCGTATATTGAAGATTATGTAGAGAATAATCAGGAATATAGGGAATTGAAAAATATATGAGATAGATGCTGAAACCGGCATATCAAAAGAAGTTTACACAATGAAGAGGCTATCTGCAGATGAACGTATGATAGAAATCTTTTGTAACAGATAATTATATATTTATTTACAGATATATTGATAATTCTAGGAAACTGTGTATTACAACAGTCAATCGTGACGGAAGTAATCCTATATTAGTGATGGATGAAAATGGTGAAGTTGTTATGAAACCTGTTCAATAAATATATGGAAATTTTTATTTGTTTTTGAAAAATTTTTCATCACAATTTATATTAACAACAGAATCCGGTGGAATGGAGGCTTTCAATATGAAAAAGAAATGGATTATATGTATAAGTATAATTACTATAGCATATTTTTGTCCTGTCATTATTTGATTTTATGTATATTCCTGCAGATAAGTATCCAAATATTATCAGAGAAATATTCTTTCACGACAATGAAAAAGTAACTGTAAGAAGCATAGGAAAGGTTTGCCAAACAAAAAGAAGGTATATATTTTTGTATAAAGGTAGACTTATGTATATGAATAGTGTTGGTACAGAGGTGAAAGAAGTAGCCTCTGATTGGCAACAAATAGGAGGAAGATTGAAAATGAAAAGTAGAGGATATCCATTCTCTTAATCGCAGCATAAACAAGCCATCTTTCGGTGGCTACTTTAAAAATTGAATATTAAAAGTTAAGGCTATGCAGTTGCTGACTTGATTTTATAACCTTGGTTTTTTGCAATAATAATTGCCTGTTCTACCGTGATTTCCCAGTTAGTAGGAGGAAAATCATATTTTCGATAAAGTTCCGCATTATAGTTTTCACCGTTCTTAAGCATATGATATAATGCAGTCAGAAGCATTCTTGCAATGGCAATGATTGCTTTCTTGTGACCGCGACGCTTTTTGAGACGGAGATAGCGGTTGCGAATTTCCGGATGCTTTTTACTGGTTACAACGGCATTTGCACACTGGACCAGTAAAGGTTTGATATAGCATCCGGCCTTGGAAACCCGGACAGATTTTTTCTTCCCTGCACTTTCATTGTTGGTCGGAGTAAGACCGGCCCATGAGCATAAGTGTTTCGCCGAAGGAAAAGCCTCCATGTTGGTACCGATTTCGGAAATAATTCCGATGGCAGTAAAGAGGCTACGGATACCTGGAGCGGTTTGGAGAATGGCAAGTTCCTGCTGATAGGGAGTGGCGAGCGCAAGAATGAGTTCTTCAAGCTCTGCTTTCCGGGATTCCAGGCTTTCATAATGAGCTTTGATCACCTTAAGTTTGCCGACCTGTTCCGGTGTGATATAACCGTTAATAGCGTCACGGAGTTGAGGAAGTTTCTTTTTCAAACTTTTTGTAAACAAGGGGTTCAAGGTCAAAAGATGTATCTGCGGGATTTTTCCAAAAGTTTATCCAGTATCGCCTGAGCAGATTTGCTGAAGGTGTCCGAAACAACGTTTCCCAACTGGATATTGGAAACCGTGAGACAGTTCTGCAAACGATTCTTTTCGCTTGATTGAAAGCATGTCAGTTTGAAACGGTAACGCATAAGGTCACGGAGCTGGCGGATGTCAGCGGGCAGATAAAAGCTACCGGCAACAAGATCATGCTTAAACAGGTCAGCAATCCATTTGGCATCTTTCTTGTCAGTTTTCTTTCCACGTATAGCCTTAACATATTTGGGATGAGCAAGGACAATCGAACAGTCATTTTCTAAGATGTTATAAATAGGAATCCAGTATTTACCGGTGGATTCCATACAGACATCCTTGCAATTGTGTTTGAGTAGCCATTGTAACAAAGTTTTCAGACCGCTCGTATAGGTAGAAAACCGGTGGCTCTCATAAGAAGTAACACCTTTATCGTTCGTAGAAGCGATACAGGCAACTACAAAAGTCTTGTGGACATCAATACCACAACAGATTTTGTAGACGATTTTTAAAGACATAGGGACTCCTTTTCAGAATCAGAAGATTCATTAGAGATTATAGGGAGAGACGGCATTGACTGAACGCCTAAGCCATAAACGAGATTGTTTATACAAAGATAAGATTACGTGTTCCACGACACACTTATTTGTGCTTGAAAAGGCGAACTACACATATAATTATGCGGTCATCCGGCAAGCCGGACAGCCCACTCACCTCCCCGTGATTTGTAGTATACCGAGTTCCCTACAAAAAGAATTATAAATAAAAAAATAAGCTCAAGGAAACATTTTCATAACGTTTTGTGCCTTGAGCAAAGCGAAAGGAATGGGAATAATTATGAAACTATCATTGCTGTAAAAATGGGAGGATGACTTTCAAGGATTGGTAGAACTTAATATGAAAGATTATACATATAATCTTATTATAGATTTAGAAACTTTGAATAACTGTGCCAAGGATATAGGTTTAGATGAAATTAAATATAACTCATTTGATACATCTAATTTGCATATGCCAAAAATACTTTAAGGATGGGTATACTTTCTTCTGGGGAGATTGGAGAGATGAACTCTGTTATCTTGTAAAAAGAAGATGGTGTTTGGAATATGTATATATTATACAGTTCTGATGGTAGGAATTATTGTTATTTTATTGAAGGTAGAGATTCGGAAGATTTATTGTTTGTGGAATCAGAAAAAGTATTTCAAAAATATAAAATTGAAAGTACTGATTATAAAAAAATATAGAGTGGTTGATGAAGAGAATATATTGCCTACAGAGAGTATGGGAGTACTTGACTTTGATGGGAATATGGATATGACATATGACGATGAGAAAAATAGTATATTATGATGATACGGAAATATGCATATATGATTGGAATATGAAGGAAAAAGATGCCTGTTGTTAATCAAAAATTTGTTAGGAAAAGAACTTTTAGATATTAAGTTTTCGCAGGATGAGAAGTATGTATTATATACGGTAGGAGATATTCCAATTTTTGGTCAAGCGGATATAGAATGAGTTTTTATAGTTGATTTAAATACAGGAAATAAGATAAGAACAGTAAAAATGGGAAAGTGGAGACAGATTTTATGGAATAGATTGGTAGGTATGGTTGATACAGTAGTTAAAAATATCATTATTAGCTAAACTGACTTATGCAAATTTAACTGAAAAAGAGATATAATAAGACAATTTGTTCGGGAAATGACTGTTGCAAGTATAAGAACGAATTTGTCAACTACAATACTATCATGGTTTTTCAGATACAGCATTGAAAGAAATAAAAAAATAAAATATAAAAAAACAAAAACAGTAATATTTCAGATGAAGAACTGAAAGATAAGTTTAAAAACATATAAATTAAGCCACTAAAAAGGGCAAATGCTTTGCAGAATAGGAGAAATTTATGCCGGATATATTAACGTTATTATTAATATCTTTTTGCATCGTATATATTACTTTATGGAGGTTGTTGGAGTATAGATAAAACAGATATAGAAAAACATAATAGAAAGATAAAGCTTAATAAGTATACAAATATATTGTTTTTTGTGGTCAAGGAATGAAAAAGTATATTGGTTAGTATATGTACTTATAATTAGTGAAAGTATAGTATTTATATTATTGTGGATATCATATAAAAACTAATGTTGAGTATATTTTTAAAAATATTGTTTAGAATGCATATATATATATTTTTAATAGGAGGATTTATTCTTGTAATAAAGGTTTTTAAAGAAAAGAGTGAAGGATTTTACAAGTGGTAAGAGCAGATAAACCCAATTAGAATTCGGTAAAAATACTGTATATCTATATGAGGAATATCTATCCTATGTGCGACGGAATAGATCAGGAATATTTTATAGGGAGGTACAAGATTTTAATGAAATGGTATATAGGGTTAGGTGTTATATGTATTGTATTAGTTATATGTACTTATAATATGTATAATGGATATGAACAGAAAGATATAGAAATAGAAACCAGACTACTTAAGGTTTTTAACGAAAGTAAGTTAGGAAGAGAAAAAGCAGGATTATGATTACATAGAAATACTAATGAGAACCGAAGAGGAGCTTATGAAATATAAGAACTCATTTGGTTTTCTGGAGGATTTAGGCTATATAGATTGGAAAAAAAGGAGTGTATTATTTTAACTTCATACCCTATTGAAAGATGCACATATAAGAGAAAAAAATAAATATAATAAATACTATTTATTAGATATACTATATAAAAACAAAGATAGGGATATATATGTTTATATAATTACCGGAAAAATACATTAGATATGAAACAGCCGGGATGTATAAAGAAATGAAATTTAAATAATTGTAATTGACTGGTGGTGTGTCAGTCTGAATATGTTCCCACAGGAAACAGGATATGATGTTTGGAAGAGCCACAAAGGCAATGATTATATCGGTGATGAAGTTAGCTTTAGATATGGAAAGTGCAGAGAAAAAATTAAAGACAGGTACGGTGGCAGAATATAGTAGGATAAAAAGAGTTCACATATCTACAGGATGAGCTTGGAAATACAGTTCGACTTCTTGAGCAGGGAGAAGAAAGTCAAACTATATACGTATATGACGAATTCGGAGAAGATACCTATTGCACACAGGGACATTTGCAGCTATTCGGGTATACAGGATATAGATATGATAATGTAGCTGATACCTACTTTGCCCAGGCAAGAGAGTATGTGCCGGGAGTAGGTAGGTTTGCATGAGAAGATTGGATAAAGGGAAACATAGAGCAGCCGTTTAGCTTGAACTGGTATGGGTACTGCTTTGGTAATCCGTTGTTGTTTGTGGATAGAGATGGAAAGTTAGCAGGTGAGGTAAGCATAAGAAATTTACCAAGAGGACTTAATGAGAAAAATATAAGAATGTTTTTAGGTTTATCAGAAAATGAGACAATACCCAAGTTAAAAGAAAGCCAAATGTATGTATTGGAAAATACAAAGAGTGTTGGATTGGCAATAGTTGGTAGAGGAATTGTTATGGATAATGATAAGTATTGTGAGTATTCTTTTGGTGGTTTTGGAAAAGGTATGGAATTATCCGGTATTATAGATTGCACAGAAACAAAAGTATATGTCTATAATGTTAAAAATCCGGAGGATTATGCGGGATTATTTATTGGAGGTTCAATTAATTTAGCAGTAGGTGTTGAAGGTGGAGCAATTGCACCTGCATTAACATTAAATCCTGTTTATAGTGAAATCATTTCTAGAGAGGGACTTGGAGGTGGTGCAGGAGTGGGAATTACATGGTATAAGCAGTTATCAGAAGAATGGGTATATGGGGAAGCCCCAATTAATTGGTATAATCCGAGATTATCATATCCTTTTGGATCTGGATCGTTGATAGCAAATTCTAATAATTTCTGACAAAGCAATGTTTAGCATAGGGAGATTAAATGTTTATGATAAGCTTTTACAATAAATGGTTCATGTATAACAAATAGAACGACAACAGAAATATGGAAAAATGTTTGACAAGTTATCTTTTATGAAATCATTAAAAGGTAAAAAATTCCAAATGATATTACAAGGTAAAAAAAGTGGATTTAAGCATATTGGGTTGTGCTATGTAAAAGGTAGCATAGAAGAACAAGGTAATGTATGTAAGATAGAATATACAATATTTCCGGAAATTATATGTATAATTTTATTTATACTCTACATTTCTATTTTTTTGTATACAAATTATATGTAGATATAGTGAGAGGGGCTAGTGGCTCTTTAAGTTGTGGAGTAATAATTAGTATTATACTTATGATCTTACCGGCAATTTTAATTGTACTTGAGAGCAGAAGTCAGCAAAATGTATGTAAAGAAAGGCTACAATATTTGTTATCAGAAGGAAAGACGATAATACTGCTATAGGTCAAGTATGAAGACTTAAAAGAGCATTATAAGGATATGTCAAAGGACTTTAAAAGACTGCTTACAATGATGCTTGGTGCCCTGCCTGTCATGGCAGGGGTACCGGGTGAAATAAAGAAACTTATTGGAAGTTTGGCAGCGGGTGCAGGAGTAAAGATAATCAAAATTAAGCGTTCTTTGTCATTTAAAGAATAATGTAAAGCTTGAAGAGTATGTCTATGATTATGGCCTTTTAGGGAATAAAACAAAGATTGTAAGACATAAGGATGTAAACCCGAAGGGAATAAAGAAAAATGATAATAAAGAAAAGATCATACATAAACTATGGAATGATTCAGCTACCTTTTATTACAGTTATGATGCCCTTGACAGACTTATAAAAAGAGGGAGGATTGCAGGAAATAAGACATACGGATGCGATAAAAGATGAAATCTTATCGGCATAAGCAATAGAGGAAAGAGAGTAAGAGCCTACAAATATGATATTACATGTAGGCTTGGCTAGGTTACTCAAATTTGGGAAAAAGCAAGAAGCTACAGCTATAATGGGCTTAGAAACAGGATAGGCTTTAAAGAATACGAAAAACAGATAGGCTATGGAGAAGATGGGATTAAGACTATCTTGGGAGGAGACAAGAATGCCAAGTTTAACTATTGTAATTTTGACTACATTTTTATGTTATATAATGCAGTATATTTTTTTGCTTTGTAGTAGATAAGAGAGAAATAGAAAAACATGAAAAAGATAAAAACTTAATAAGTATACTAAAAAAATTGTTCTTTCTATGGAATAGGAATGAAAAATTATATTGGTTGGTATATATCATAATTATAAGTGAAAGTATACTTTTTTTATTGTGGTTTGGGTTCTTTATTTCTAGGTGATATAAACATTTTTAGAAAATTTTTAAATATATATGTAGGAATATGTTCAATATTTGATACGATACTTGTAATAAAAATTTTTGATGAAAAAGAGTAAAAGATTATATTACGAGTAAAAAAATAGATAAATATATTTTACTATATTGGCTCAGTTATGAGAGAGTATGCGTAAGTGATATGAGCAGTATTTGTGTTTTCCGGTGGAACAATGCAATAAGGAGTAAAAAAACAGTAAGAAATTTAAAAGATAAATAGATCGACCAAAGTTGAAAAAAATTCTTTTGCAGAATAGGAGGATTTCATGTCAAGTTTCAGCATTACGGCAATGGTTACTTTTTAGGATATATACTGCTTTTATGGTGTCTGTTGGGGAACAGATAAAACTGATATAGATAAATATAAGAAAAATAAAAGCTTAATAAGTATACAAACATATTATTTTTATGGCCAAGGAATGAAAAAAAGTATATTGGCTAATATATATAATAATAATTATCGAAAGCGTAGTATTTATATTAGTGTGGATATCATACTTCTTAAAATGTAGTGTTTTTATATAAAAATATTAATTAATTTGTACATACGAATATATTTATCCGGAATGGTTGTTCTTGGTGTAATAATTTTTAAAAAGAATAAAAGATTTTATAAGTGGTGAGAGCAGATAAAACCAATTAGAACCCGGTAAAAATACTATATTTCTGTGAGGTATATAATGTCTATGGTATTTTGGAATATATCCAAATGTAAAAATATGGTGATTTCAAAAGAAGTTTGTGATGAAATACATAAGAGCAAGGATTGTATTACAATAGATTAAGGGGATTGTTATGAAGAAAAAGTATAATAAAAAGTATTTATATTTTTTTGATAATAATCGGAAGTATATATTGCCTTTATACTAAATATAACAAGTATAAGATGCTGAAAGGAATGGATGATAGTGTACCTATAGTATTTGCAAGAGAACTTGAAGACGGAAATAAAGGGACTTTTAAGTACAATATAAAAAACCGGAGAATATGAAAAAAATTTCAGACTACATATTTCAGGAATTATCCTATAGTGATGATTATGAAAAAGATTATTGGTGTGATATGGGAGGACAGATTTCAGGGTATAGCAGAACTTGATATGAGGGATAATACATTCACGACTATTATAAACATTAGTGATTTAAATAAGTATGTTAAACAATTAGGATTGGAAGAGATTAAGTATGATATTCCGGGAGAGGCAGAGCTTCGTATGCCCTAAATACTATAAAGATGGATATACATTTTTGGGGGCTATTATTCAACACATATATGTTATATAAAAACCTGTAAAAAAATAATTGGGATATTAGTATTGTTAATAGTGGTAAATTCTTATGTTATTCATATTTCATAAATGAATATATGGAGAATAAATTATTTTTAGAAACAGATGAAACGTTGATGAGTAAGAATGAAGATAGAGGGACTATTATTGAAAGAAATATAGGAGAAGATAATAAAGAAGATGTATTAGATATAGAGTTACCGGATCTTCTTGACTCGGATGGACTTATGGATATGCCGGTTGATATGAGCAAGATTGCATATTATGAGGAACCGGAAATATATATTTACGATTTGAATACTGAGAAAAAAAGAAACATGTGACCAACCAATATTTATTTAATCAAAAATATTATAGAGTTGAAATTCTCGCCTGATGGAAAATATATGTTTTATACAGTAGGTGACAATCCATTTTTGGTGGGAGTTTTTATAGAAGAACTTTTTATCTGGTTGATATAGAATCAGGAAACAAAACAAAGCTGGTTAAATGGAAGACAACAGATATGTTTTTATGGAATTGATTGGTAGGGAGGAGGCTTAGTTGCTCAAATTTGTGGAAAGCAAGAAGCCAAAAAGAGCAAATGATTTACAGAGTAGGAGAAATTTATGCCGGATATATTGACTTTATTATTAGGGACTTTTGCATTGTATATATTACTTTATGGAGCTTGTTGGAGTATAGATAAAAACAGATATAGAAAAACATAAGAAAAAAATAAAGCTTAATAAGTATACAAACATATTATTTTTTTATGGCCAAGGAATGAAAAAAACAAGAGCTTACGAATATGACATTACAGGTAGGCTTGGTTTAAGTTACTTGCTAAAGATAAAATTTAGGGAGTATGAGACTAAAACGAGTCTCACACTCCCTATTTTGAAGTTATCTATTTCTAGACAACTCATCTTTGCTATGACTACAATATAGCTATTATTTTGTTCCTTCCTTTGACTTTGGAAGGACTACATTCAATATGATGGCTACTATAGTTGCAACAACTACAGGGCTCTTACCGAAGACGGTTGTGAATGCCGGTGGGAATGCAGACAGTGAATCCTGTGCCTGTGAAAGACCGACACCGAGAGCTACTGCAAGACCTACGATAGATGTATTTCTAAAGTCCATCTTTTCTGTGAAGATAAGCTTCACACCTGTCATTGCGATTGAAGCAAATACAGAGATTGTAGCACCACCAAGTACGCATAACGGAATAGTGGTAAGCAGTGCGGAGAACTTAGGTATAAGACCCGCTACAAGTATTACAACGCCTGCAAGTCCAAGCACAACTCTGTTTATAACCTTTGTTGTAGTTACAATACCAACGTTCTGTGAGTATGTAGCTGAAGGAAGTCCGCCAAGAAGAGCACCGATAATGTTTGTGATACCGTAACCTATAATACCGCTTCTAAGCTCGTCACCTGTAGGCAGTCTATCCATAGCACCGCTTGTTGTAGCTGTGAAGTCACCGATAGCCTGAATAGAGTTGATAGCAAACAAAAGTCCGATTGCTACACAAGCTGCAGGATCAAATGTTATTCCAAAGTGTAGAGGCTGAGGAAGAGAGAACACTCCTGCACTTGCAACAGATGAGAAATTGATCATACCTGTACAAAGAGCTATTATATAACCTATAATCATTGCAATAAGGATTGAGGCAAGTTTTACAAGGCCTTTTCCAAAGTTGTTTAATGCTATAACTATAATAAGTGTTATTAAAGCAATTGCCCAGTTTTGTATTGAACCGTAGTTGTCTTTACCTACACCGCCTGCCATATAATTTACGGCAACTGAGTAAAGTGAAAGACCTATAGTAAATACTACAGTACCTGTTACAAGAGGTGGGAAAAACTTCTGTATGCTCTTAACAAAAAGTCCTACTATAACGGCGATAATACCGCCGACTATTTGTGCACCGAGTATTGCGGAAATACCGGAAGTACCTGCAATAGCTGTCATACTCGGAACATATGCAAAACTTATACCGATAATCATAGGAAGCTTTGCACCGATCCTAAAGGTTTTGGTACCTATACCGAACAACTGTAGGAATGTGGAAAGAGCTGAAACTACAAGTGACACCTGTATCATAATTACTCTGTCCGCTTCAGAAACACCCGCAACGTTTGCAACGATAATAGCAGGTGTAATACAACCTACAATCATTGCAACCACGTGTTGAAGTGCAAGTGGAATAGCTTCTGAAAGCTTTGGAAATCCGTCTGATTCAAATATAGAAGCATACTGCTTCTGGCCTGCATTTGCTGAATTACTCATATTATCAATACCTCCATGATCAATCTACAATTCTTGTACCTGTCTTACCGTTAATAGCGTCTTTAGCTTTTTCAAGCAATGTTATCATTGCAGTTTTGTTCTCACCTGAAGCGGCGAAAATCTACTGCAGAAGTACCTTTGAAGCATTGATCCCGGAGCGAATTCTCCGTCATCAGCATACTTTAAAGCTTCAGCTGTGCTGAGCTTATCTAACCATTTTTCATTTTCTGTGCCATATCCGATGGCAACCTTTTCTACAGCAGTAAGGATAATAAGTGTATCTGCGTCTACATTCTTTGCGAGAAGAGCGGCAGCAGCATCCTTATCGATTACTGCAGGAGCACCTGAGAGATGCTTTCCGTTTGATACTACAGGGATTCCGCCACCACCGCAAAGAGATTACAACCTGTCCGTTGTCGGCCATTGACTTAATAGCAGATAACTCAATAATTTCCTGTGGAGCAGGAGAAGCAACAACTCTTCTGTAACCTCTTCCGGCATCCTCTTTTACGATCCAGCCTCTGTTTCCTGCGACTCAAGAGCTTCATCCTTGCCCATGAACTTACCGATAGGCTTTGTAGGATTTTCAAATGCTTTATCATTCTCATCTACTCTGATCTGAGTAACAACTGTAGCTATTGGAGGAACTTCAAGATTTCTGTTTAAAAATTCCTCATGAAGAGCGTTCTGTATATCATATCCGATATAAGCCTGGCTCATTGCCACACATACTGAAAGCGGTGTCGAATCAGAGTCGGTATTATGTGCATACTCTGTCATGGCATTGTTTATTACACCAACCTGTGGGGCCGTTTCCATGAACGATAAGAACCTCATGACCATCTTCGATTAAATCTACGATAGCCTTTGCAGTAGTTTTTACAGCTACCATCTGCTCTTTTAAATTATTACCTAGGGCATTACCACCAAGAGCTATAACAATCTTGCTTTTGAACTTCATATAAATTTCCCCTTAATGTTAGGATATAGTTTATAAAGACAAAGGGCGCCCATACATAGCCACCCCCTTTTGTATAGGCGATAGATTATCTACCACCTTATTTACTAAGACTCACTGGCCTCTTTATTTTTCTGAAAAGATTCTGTCCTGTCCACGTGCCTCAAGCTGCTCTAAAACCTTAGCAGGATCTTTGAACTTCTCAAGTAAGATCATAGCTGCGATTACATATGGCTTGAAGCTTGCTTCCTTGTAAAGAGGATCTCTGTATCTGTCAAATACTGAAGCATCAACCTCACCTTCCTTGCAAGAAACACCTGTGATATCAGCAGGTAAGCAGTGAAGATAAAGAGCCTTACCGTCCTTTGTAAGCTTCATCATTTCTTCTGTACATGCCCAATCCTTGTGGTTAGCGTTCTGAGCCAAAAAGCTCCTTCTCTAAAAGCCTTGATTCCTTCTGAATCACCCTCTGCATAAAGATTTGTTCTCTTCTCCATTGCAGACGAATGGTGCCCATGACTTTGGATAAACGATATCTGCATCCTTGAATGCTTCCTTCATATCGTTTGTAACTGTGAACTTACCGCCACACTCTGTCGCCTGCTTCTTAGCAACCTCAGCAACCTCAGGCATTACCTCATAACCTTCCGGATGAGCTAAAAACAACGTCCATACCAAGTCTTGTGAAAAGACCGATAACACCCTGTGGAACTGAAAGAGGCTTACCGTAAGATGGTGAATAAGCCCAGCTCATAGCGATCTTCTTACCCTTAAGGTTCTCAATACCGCCGAACTCATGGATTACATGAAGAGCATCAGCCATACACTGTGTTGGGTGATCGATATCACACTGAAGGTTTACAAGTGTAGGTCTCTGCTCAAGAACGCCGTCCTTGTATCCTGCCTCAACAGAGTCTGCAACTTCGTGCATATATGCATTACCCTTACCGATGTACATATCATCTCTGATACCGATAACGTCAGCCATGAATGAAATCATGTTAGCTGTCTCACGAACTGTCTCACCGTGAGCGATCTGTGACTTACCTTCGTCAAGATCCTGAACCTCAAGACCTAAAAGGTTACAAGCTGAAGCGAAAGAGAATCTTGTTCTTGTTGAGTTATCACGGAAGAGTGATATTCCAAGTCCTGAATCGAAAACCTTTGTAGAGATATTTCTCTGTCTGAGGTCACGAAGTGCATCAGCAACTGTCCATACAGCATTAAGCTCATCATCTGTCTTTTCCCATGTAAGGAAGAAATCGTTCATGAACATATCCTGTGTTTTGAGGTTCTTTAACTTTTCAACTAAATTCTTGAAATCTGACATTTTTATTACTCCTTATTTTTAAAAGCGCTTTGCGCTTAAAGTTTATATATTTATTTTATAGCTTGTACATAAGTTTAACCCTCCGGGCAAAAGCCCGGAATGCTAAACACAAATATTATTTATAATTAGTCACAGTAGTAAGCAGGAAGAGTCGCGTAGAATGCCTGCACATGTTACCAAGTCTTTCTTCCATGTGATCTCGTTTGGTGCATGAGCCTGTGCCTCTGCTCCAGGTCCGAATCCGATTACAGGGATACCGTTTCTACCCATGATAGAAACACCGTTTGTAGAGAATGTCCACTTGTCAAGAAGCGGTCTTACCTCACGCTCAGGTGTAGTCTTTGCATTACCGATTCTCTTATCACCGAAGAGATCCTTGTAAGCTGCAACTGCACTTGTACAAACTTTGTGATCCTCAGGTAATACCCAAGTAGGGAAGTAGCACTCGATAGGATATACAACACCTGTAAATGAAGGTCTGTCATAGTTGTACATGCTTACAACTACATCCTCACCGTACTTCTTAACTGAAGGAAGCTGTCTAATCTCTTCAAGACATGACTCCCAAGTCTCACCTACAGTCATTCTTCTGTCAAGAGATACTGCACAAGAGTCAGCAACTGCACAACGAGAAGGAGATGTATAGAAGATCTGTGAAGCTGTAACAGTTCCTCTACCAAGGAATCTTGCTTCTTTCCACTGATCATTGTACTTAGGGTTAAGCATCTTTACAAGACCTCTGATGTCTGTAGACTCTGCATCACCATTGTTGTTAAGTGCACGAACATCTCTTAAGATATCAGCCATCTTGTAGAGAGCATTGTCACCTCTGTCAGGAGCGGAACCGTGGCAAGAAACACCCTTAACATCGATTCTGATCTCCATACGTCCTCTTTGTCCTCTGTAAAGACCGCCGTCTGTAGGCTCTGATGATACAACGAACTCAGGTCTGATCTTATCCTCGTGGTAGATATATTCCCAGCAAAGACCGTCACAGTCCTCTTCCTGAACTGTACCTACAACCATTACACGATACTTGTCGTTAAGAAGACCGAGATCCTTCATAATCTTTGCAGCATATACTGCAGAAACTGTTCCGCCAAGCTGATCTGAAACACCACGACCGCCGATCTCTTCCTCGTCCTCAAATCCCTCATATGGATCGAAGTTCCAGTTGTCGATGTTTCCGATACCTACTGTATCAATATGTCCGTCAAAAGCGATAAGAGTCTTACCTGATCCCATGAATCCCATAACATTTCCCTGTGGATCAACCTTAACTTCATCAAAGCCTACCTTCTCCATCTCAGCCTTAATTGTAGCAACGTGAGCGATCTCGTCAGATGACTCGCCCGGATTAGCAACTATAGCACGAAGAAAAGCTGTCATATCAGCCTTGTAGCCTTCAGCTAAAGATTTAATCTTCTCTAACTCTTCTTTTGATAATTTACCCATTGTATTGTTCCTCCTTCAATATATAACTATCTTATCTTTCCTTAGCTTCCCAGATAATATTTCTCCAACGCTGTGGATCAGTGTCACCCTCAGTTGAGAAGAGTAATACCTTAGAATCCTTGGTTAAGTTTAGTTTCTCTCTAAGCTCCTTGTACTCATCATCCATCATGATGGTAGCGAGTGCACCGAACGGAGCTCCCCTGACTCACCTGAAAGAACCTGAGTATCTCCCTTTAAAGGAGCATTAAGCATACGCATACCTCTTGCGACCCACGATATCCTCAGCAGCCTATAAAGCATGTCACATGATTCTTTAATATGTCCCAAGATGTGATATTCGGCTCACCGCAAGCAAGACCTGCCATGATTGTATCCATATCTCCATCTACTATTCTTATATCACCGTCAGCAGCCTTTTGCACCCTTTGTAAAGACAAGCTCGCACCTCAGCCTCAACAACTACCATTACAGGTGGGTTCTCTTTGTACTTGTTTGCAAAGTAACCAACCATTGCACCTGCAAGTGAACCCTACACCTGCCTGAACAAATACATGAGTAGGTCTCTCGGCAAACTGAGCATCAGCCTCAAGCGCCATAGTACCGTATCCTTGCATGATCCATGCAGGAATCTTCTCATAGCCTTCCCAAGCTGTATCCTGAACCACAACACCGTGCTCAACACCGGCGAAAGAAGCTTTGCGACCTCACGAACGCACTCATCATAGTTTACATCGGAAATCCAAGCATCAGCACCCTCAGCCTTGATGTTATTGAGTCTTGTCTCAGTTGAACCCTTAGGCATGATGATTACTGACTTTTTGATGCAACTTTATTTGTCGCCCAAGCTACTCCACGACCATGGTTACCATCTGTAGCAGAGAAGAATGTAGCAGGTTTGAATTTCTTTTGCAAACTCGTCGGATGTAAGAACTGAATAAGGTAGTTCAGATACATCTACATTCATCTCATCAGCTATGTACTTAGCGATAGCATATGAACCGCCAAGAACCTTAAATGCGTTCAAACCGAATCTGTAAGACTCATCCTTTACCTTTACTGTTCCTAATCCAAGGAATTCAGCCATTTCCTTTAAATCAGCCAATGGTGTTTGAGTATACTGAGGAAAGCTCTCATGGAATGCTTTCGCTTTTGTTACTTCTTCCACAGACATTATCGGAAGATTGGCATCCTCTGTTTTGGGGCATATTATTTAAGACCCATTTTAGTTGTGACATGAAATTTTAAACCTCCTAAATTGTTTAGCAAAAAAATGCTATTATTCATTAACTGTCTTAGCCTGTTCAATATAGCTATACAGTGTGAATTTACTAATTCCAAAAAAATTGAGAAATCTTGTCCCCTGACTTAGTGATGAGAAAAGCACCGGCATCCTGTAAAAAAATTTAATAGCCTTAATCTTTTTCATCCTTTGTCATAAGGGCAGGTGTCTTTCCTACAATCCTTACGCTTTGTTCTATCAGATTTTCAAGCAAATCATTTACACTAAGTGGGATTTGTCCATAAACGTCTTCTTCGGCGGCTTCAAAGCTCTCGACTATACTTGAGAGTGTTGCCTGAGCGTTTATGAAATTTGTCATATCATGGTTTATACCAAGAATAAATCTGTACTTACCGGTTTCATCCTTTAAGAATACGGAGGAAGATTTTAATATCCTGCCGTCGGTGGTATGAGTCTTATATCCGAGGTGATCACTTACGTTTTCTCCTTTTTAAGGCTTCAAGAGTTCCGAGAACTATCTTTGAAGCACCGTCACCGATTTTTTTCTTCCTGTTACATGACCATTAATGATATAGCAAATAGTGTGTTCCAGATCGTCAGCTTGTAAATCATGAATACAGACTTCACAGTCATTGCCGAAATGTCTGGCGATACCATGAGCAATCATTACCAAAGATTCTAAAGTCAAATCATCTCTTTTCATAAAAATTCACTATTGCCATTCCTTTATTATTTGAATACCTAAAATTTTTTTAGGTATCTATAATATAGCACCTTTAACAAAAGCAAATCAATAGCAAACTAAAAAAATTTAGGTCAACAAAAAAATATTGTAAGAATACATAAAAAAACAAAAGTATTTAGTTGAATTTATACAGTAGAATAGGTTTGATAATTAATTGATAAAAAAATAAGCAACAATTATTTAAAAAAACAGTATATAAATTTTAACTGTACATATTTAGATGAAGAAAAATATAATAATAGACATAATAAACAGAGGAGGAAATACTTACGAAGAGGTTTATAATAGTGCTTTCCTGCCTTTTCCTGGTCGGGTGCGGCAGTGCAGGTAAAGCTGATAATGAAAAGACAGTTGCTGAAAGCAAAATAGCAAATGAGAGTAATACAAATGAGAACAGTACAGAGGCAGAGAGTGAATCTGTAAAGAAAGATGGAGAAGTAGACTACGATTTGACCGTTATGGGTGCGGATATGGTATACGCTACAGTATATCAGATGATGATAGATCCCAAGTCATATATAGGCAAGAGCTTTTAAAAATAAGAGGAAACTATTATTCTTCATACAGTAAGGATAAGGATGTATATTACCATTTCTGTATGATAAAGGATGCGGCGGCATGTTGTGCGCAGGGGTTGGAACTGCTTTGGGCGGATGAAAAAATGAACAGACATGAAAACTGTCCTGAAGAAGATGCTCTTGTCACTGTGGAAGGTGTATTTGAGACTTATGAAGAAGGCCCTAATACATATGGAAGAATAAAAAGATGCGAAGATAGTGGAAGAGTAGTATAAAACCGGGACTGTCAATATAGTTTGACTCTCCCGGTTGTTTTTATGATTTGATTTGTCTTAACGATTTAAAAAAAGGAGGTAAGCATACCGGAACATTCGTTATGAATAGGGCCGGATATAAGCTCTACTTCCGTTTTGTGGTTGAAGCCGTCTGTTTGTAAAAATATTTATAATGGAACCGGCACATCCGGCTTTCGGATTCATGGCGCCGAGAACTACCTTTTTTTATTCTGGACTGGACTATTGCACCTGCACACATCGGACAGGGGCTCGAGCGTTATATACATGGTACAATCCTCAAGTCTCCAATCTCCAAGCTTTTTTTACATGCTTTTTTTATTGCAATAATTTCAGCATGAGAGAGTGTACTCTTGTCCTTGTTTCTTCTATTATATCCTCTTGATATTATCTTATCTTCAAAAAAACAATCACACAGCCTATAGGAACATCACCTATATCTCCGGCTTTTTTTGCCTGCTTTTATGGCTTCTTTTAAAAAAATTCATCTCTATTCATATATTTCCTTTTATAAGACACAAAAAAATTAACACTTTAGGGTTTATAATTATAAAACTACAAAACTGTTAGAAAAATATTCATTTTTTTATATTAAAACAAATGGTATAATGTAAACAGTTATAATTTAAACTAAATCAAAATAAAAAAATCAAATCAAGATATAAAGGTGGAACAATGGAATTAATATTGGTATGTGATGACGACAGAGAGATAGTAGATGCAATAAAAATCTATCTTTCAGGGGAGGGGTTTGAAGTGCTTACAGCCTATGACGGTGAGGAAGCGGTAAAATTGATGGCAAAACACAGAGTTGATTTGCTTATAATAGATATTATGATGCCTGTACTGGACGGAATAAGAGCTACGATGAAGATAAGGGAGAACAGCACTGTGCCTATTATAATGCTTTCGGCAAAATCTGAGGATGCAGATAAGATTTTAGGACTGAATATCGGTGCGGATGATTATCTTACAAAGCCTTTTAATCCTCTTGAGCTTGTTGCAAGAGTAAAGAGTCAACTTAGAAGATATAAAAAACTTGGAAATATGTCTGTGCCTGAGTCACAAAAGGTTGTTGTAGGCGACCTTGAAATTGACGATGAGACCAAGGAAGTTACAATCGCAGGAGAGCTTATAAAGCTTACACCTATAGAGTATAATATACTCTTGCTTCTTGCAAAGAATGCGGGAAAGGTGTTCTCAATTGACGAAATATATGAGCAGATTTGGAATGAAGAGGCTATCGGAGCAGACAATACAGTGGCTGTACATATAAGGCATATAAGAGAAAAAAATAGAGTTAAATCCTAAGGAGCCAAGATATTTGAAAGTTGTATGGGGAGTAGGATACAAGATTGAAAAAAACAAAGCTGATATGGATAAGAATACATTTTTTTATCAAAAAAAGCAGGATGAAAGTATGGGTAACCATATTACATATAGTGGCTTTCATAGTTTTTGTTATAGGTATTTCAATTATTTATTGTAATGAAAATTTCAATAGGGGTCTGCTGTGGATAAATGCGGAGAAATATGATGATTCTCCTGCATTCAGAACACAGTTTGACTCCGATATTTCATTGCTTTTTTCGTATGCAAATTTAAAGGATATCTTTGAAACGGACGGTAAATTTGACGTAAATAAGGATGTTTTCGGTCTGAATATGGGCCCAAGCAATGATGTGGATTTTACTGTAGGTGCAATAATAGAATATGCCAAGAGACATGGATTTTATATAGATGAGCATTTTCAGGTCAGCATTGTAGATCAAAGTCTGGTAAATCAGATAGAAGATACATCATATTTTGTTAATTACAGAACATATGCGGATACTTCAGGTCTTGTTGAACCGGGTGATGCATATATAAGTATGAAGACAATTATAACAGAGAGTCTTGTTTTGCTTTCAAAATATTACAATGCCTATGAAAGATTTATTCTTACCCCTTCAAATTTCAGGTACAGACTTGAGTATGGTGATATTGTATATACAAATGACAGAACACTTAATATTAAGAGTGTTTATGGATACGGAAAGTACGCCATAACGTCTTCGCAGGGAATGATGGTGGACACGAACTTGAGTGAGATACCGAAAGAGTTGTCGTATCAGGCGGAAAAACTTACAGATAAACTACCGAAGCCTTATAAAGTATATATCGCAGTGAATACCGTATATACCGCTACAGATGCATATGCTTTAGCAAATGTGGATTATTTGAGGCAGAGGAGAGCATATTCCATAGGATTGGTATCGGCTACCGTAGGACTTATTTTGATGTCTTTAAGTATGGCCTATCTTCTTATTTTCAGCGGTCACAGCGAGGGTAAAAAGGGCATAAAAATAAATAAGCTTTTTGATATTATTCCGGTTGAAGTGAAAATACTGTTACTGACCTTTGGAATAGTTTTAGTTTTTGCCGCAAACAATTTTATAGGGCAGAAAGTATTACATATTTATATAGAAAAAAGCATTGGAATTTTTGCAAATCAGATGCTGAATTATGCTTCTGTTTATATTGTTGCACTACCGATAGTATTTTCAATTGTAAGAGAGTATAAGGCCGGACTTTTGTGGAAAAAAACTCATACACAAAAAGTGATTAAGGAAAGTTTTTTCCGTATATATGTTAAAAAAAGAAGTTTTAAGAAAAAAATGGGGATCAAACTTTTCTTGTTTTGATGCTTGTGGATTTTATTGCGGTTACATTTTTTTCCTTGTAACAACAATAAATGAAAAAGAGACTTCTTGGAAGATTGATGATATTTATCTGCTTTTATTATATTTTTTTAGTTGTAAATTTTATTATATTTAATAAGATTTATAAAACGGCTATAGCTTTTGACAGCATTGCCGAAGCTATAAAAAGAGATTGCAAGCGGTGATACAAGATACAGGCTCAATGAGGATGAGTTTGCCGGAAGAGAGGCAAGTGTTGTAAAGGATCTCAATAATATAAGTAAGGGATTCCAGGGGTGCTATCAATGATCAGGTAAAAGAGTGAAAGATTAAAAAGCCGATTTGATAACAAATGTGTCACATGATATCAAAAACACCGCTCACTTCAATAATAAATTATGTCGATCTTATAAAGAGAAAAACCTGAAAAATGCCAAAAATACAGGAATATCTGGATATACTCTCCGTAAAGTCACAGCATTTAAAGAACCTGACTGAGGATCTGGTTGAGGCAAGTAAGGTTTCAAGCGGAAATATATCGGTAGATCTGAGAGATATTGATCTGGTTGAAATGATAAATCAAACAAACGGAGAGTTTGAAGAAAAAAAGTTCAGTGAGAAAGGGCTTTCAATTATTTCAAATACTCCTTCAAGCGGAGTAATGATAAAGGCCGACGGAAGACATCTTTGGAGAGTTTTTGGAAAAACCTTTACAATAATGCATTTAAATATGCCGCAAAGAACTCAAGAATTTATATTGATGTTATTTCGGACAATACGGGAGCAACATTTGTTATAAAAAAATATCCGAAAAATCCGTTAAATATAAGACCTGATGAGCTTACAGAAAGATTTGTAAGAGGTGATGTATCAAGAACCACTGAAGGCGACTGGACTTGGGCTTTCTATAGCAAAGTCTTTGACCATACTGCAAGGCGGAAAGTTTGAGATAATTATAGACGGTGATCTTTTTCAAAGGTTGAGATAAAAATTTGAAAAGGTAGCATAAAGATTGATATATGGTTAGATTGAATACAATCTAACCATATATTTACATTGACAGTTGGCACTCGAGATGATATAGTGCTAACAACAACCTTTAAAAAGGTTGGATAACAGTAAATAAGGTTGATTATATTATCAAAAAAAGGAGGTAATATGATAGATGATCCCAAAAACAGAAGGCCTTTCATATATTATTATGTAATAGTATTAATAATAATGACGGCAATAAACTTTATGGTACTTCCGTTTATAAAGGAAGGGCAGATAAAGCAGGTAGACTATGGTACATTTATGACCATGACTGAGAATAAAGAAATTTCAAAAGTTGATATACAGACAAATCAAATTCTTTTTACAGGAACCAATGATAAGACGGTATATAAGACAGGGCTTATGAATGATCCGGGACTTACAGACAGACTGCATAATGCAGGAGTACAGTTTTCAAGTGAAATAGTCAGAAAAGATTCACCCTTTGTGGATGCACTTTTGAGTTGGGTTCTTCCGCTGGTATTATTCTATTTCCTTTGGAACAGAATTTCAAAGAGAATGTTTGATAAAAACAGTGCAAACTCTTTGATGTTTGGAAATATGGGCAAATCCGGTGCCAAAGTATATGTTAAGTCTTTGGAAGGAATCAAATTTGAAGATGTGGCAGGTGAGGATGAAGCTAAGGAAAATCTTACAGAGATAGTGGATTACTTACATGATCCGAGTAAGTACAGGGATATCGGTGCTTCAATGCCTAAAGGAATACTTCTTGTAGGACCTCCGGGAACAGGTAAGACTATGCTTGCAAAGGCTGTAGCAGGTGAGGCAAATGTTCCTTTTCTTCTCAATGTCGGGTTCCGAGTTTGTTGAGATGTTTGTAGGTATGGGGGCTTCAAAGGTAAGAGACCTTTTCAAACAGGCAAAGGAAAAAAAGCGCCATGTATAGTTTTTATTGATGAGATAGATGCTATAGGTAAGAAAAGAGACGGTCAAATAGGCGGAAATGATGAGAGAGAGCAGACTCTCAACCAGCTTTTAACAGAGATGGACGGCTTTGAGGGAAATTCAGGTGTTATGATTTTGGCGGCTACCAACAGACCTGACGCACTTGACCCGGCGCTTACAAGACCGGGAAGATTTGACAGAAGAGTACCTGTAGAACTCCCTGATTTAAAGGGTAGAGAGGAAAATACTCAAGGTTCATGCCAAAAAGATAAAGATTGCAGATGATGTTGACTTTAAGCTGATTGCAAGAATGGCTTCCGGTGCCTCTGGTGCGGAGCTTGCAAATATTATAAATGAGGCTGCACTAAGAGCGGTTAGAGACAACAGAAAGTTTGCAAATCAGTCCGATCTTGAAGAGAGTATTGAGGTTGTTATCGCAGGGTATCAAAAGAAAAATTCTATATTGACTGATGCAGAGAAGTGGAGAGTGTCATATCATGAAGTAGGCCATGCACTTGTAGTCGCAAAAGCAGACCAATTCGGCGCCGGTTACAAAGATTACCATTATTCCGAGAACTTCAGGAGCACTCGGATACACCATGCAGGTGGATGAAGGTAATCATTATCTGATGACAAAGAGTGAGCTTGAAAATAAGATTGCCACTCTTACAGGCGGAAGAGCAAAGAGAGGAAGTGGTATTCGGAGATGTTTCCACAGGAGCTTCAAATGATATAGAACAGGCTACCAAACTTGCAAGAGCTATGATTACCAGATACGGAATGAGTAAGGACTTTGATATGGTTGCACTTGAGACAGTTAACAACAGGTATCTCGGAGGTGATACTTCTTTGGCGACTTTCGGCTGAGACTGCATGCGGTTATAGACAAACAGGTCGTGGCTTTGGTAAAAAGCTCAGCACGAGAAAAGTCGCGCAGATACTTTTGGAAAACCGAGATAAGCTTGAAGAAATATCTCATTTCCTGTATGAGAAGGAAACGATCACAGGTGATGAGTTTATGGAGATATTAAACAGATAATGTTTACATAATCTTAAAAACTTTAATATAATGTCGTTGATATTCAATTGGATATTTAGAAAAAATGAAAGTGGGTGAGCAAATGGTAGAATTAGACGGTTTTAAAAACCACACTACAATCCTACGAAAAATATTGCTGGAAGTGAGGGATTCACTTTGACTTAGACAGTAAGGAAAAAGATAATTGAGCTTGATAGAGCCATGGAAGAGCCTACATTTTGGGATGATCCGAAGGAAAGTACCAAGATAGTGAGAGAGGCAAAACAGCTCAAGGATACTGTCGAAAAAAATATAATAAGTTAAAGTCCGAATACGAAGATATCGGAGTCCTTATAGAGATGGGCTATGAGGAAAATGATGAGAGCCTTATACCTGAGATAGAAGGTATGCTTGAAGCATTTACAAAAAGAGATAGATGAACTTAAGATAGCTACACTGCTTACAGGTGAATATGACTCATCAAATGCCATCATGAAACTTAATGCAGGTGCAGGCGGAACGGAGTCTTGTGACTGGTGTTCAATGCTTTTACAGAATGTATACAAGATGGGCAGCAAAAGAAGGCTACACTGTAGAAGTTTTGGATATGCTTGAAGGTGATGAGGCAGGTATAAAGTCTGTTACATTACAGATAAACGGTTTAAATGCCTACGGTTATCTTAGAAGTGAGCATGGTGTGCACAGACTTGTTCGTATCTCGCCTTTTAATGCATGGGAAAGCGTCAGACATCATTTGTGTCCTGTGATATCATGCCGGATATTGAAGAAGACCTTGATGTGGATATCAATCCTGATGATTTGAGGATAGACACGTATCGTTCATCAGGTGCCGGAGGTCAGCATATCAATAAGACTTCTTCAGCAATAAGAATCACACATATCCCTACAGGTGTGGTAGTACAGTGTCAGAATGAAAGAAGCCAGTTCCAAAACAAGGACAAGGCTATGCAGATGCTTAAAGCTAAGCTCTTTTTATGTTAAAAACAGCAGGCAAATGTTGAAAAAAACTTTCAGATATCAGAGGTGATGTAAAGGACATAGGCTGGGGAAATCAGATCCGTTCCTATGTAATGCAGCCCGTATACAATGGTAAAGGATCACAGAACCGGAGCGGAAAGTGGAAATGTAAGTGCTGTTATGGATGGAGATATAGATAAGTTTATTATTGCATACCTTACATGGCAGAGCCTAGGTTGCCCTGCAAGAAATGCGGGAGATGAATAGTGTAGAAAATAAAGAAGGGACTGTCGGGAAATACTGAATTTTAATTCCTACAGAACTAAATAGAAATATCCTGACAAATACAAGGCATTTTGGCTTTGTGACTTTGTCAGGATATTTTGTTTTTCTATTATGCTGTCTATTTTTGGGCATAAAACCCCCTTAGCTGAAATTTTGCTTTTTGCATTTTTTTACTATGCGGTTTTCTCCTGTAGTTTACCTTCAAATTTCTTTAGTTTTGCGCAGAGAAAACGATGATATTTATTTATATTTCTTCCCTATTGCAAAAAGCATAAATTCTTTATATACCTTATCTGAAGAACGATAGTTAAAGCGTCTAAAAATCTTCATTCTCTTTAATATCTCCAAAATGACCTTCTGTTTGAATAGAGCGTATTTGTCGTTTCAGAATGCCTTTTTCACTCTGTATGTTAGCATGTGATTTCTCTCGAAGCTCTTCCCATACTTCATTGATCTTCATCACTTTGTTCTTATCAATATCTTTATCAGGGTTATATTTGTATAAACATTTAGACTTATGTTCACATCCACTACAGTCTAAACATCCATATACTTCATATGTTTGTGTATAACCATTCTGTTTTTTCTTTTCTGTGTTGATATGTCTAATTTCACGACCGTCATGACAGATATAGACTTGCTCATCTTCAAATACCATTGTCTTCATGTTGTAGTATTTACCTATATCTTTACTGTAAGCTCTTGTTTTTTTCTTTTTCTCATGATCCTGCAGTTTTATATAACTGTCTCATCTTATTTTTCTTTCAGATATAAGAGGTTTTTCTCACTACAATAACCGCTGTCTGCCGTCACTTCTTCAAGTACTTCTCCAAATGCTTCCTTATGCTTTTCAAGAACCGGAATTAATGTATTATAATCTGTACGATCATTACTTACATAACTATGTACAATAAAAATAATTCTCACTGCTATCTGTACATTGTATGCCGGCTTTAATGCCCTGTTCAACATATGATCTTCCTTCATTCGCATAAAGGTTGCTTCCAAATCAGTTTTGGAATAGCTGTTTCTATCTTTCCCCATAATTTCAAAAGCATTCTTTATAACTCATTAATCGCTGTCCACAGTGTTCAAGCTCTTCATAGAGTTGTTGAAGTTTTGGTTTTCTTACCCTTTCCGTTAACAAATACAATACTTTCTTCGTCAGCAATAGTCATAAGGTTTTTCTGAAGCTTTAAGTATTTCAAGAGGCGAGCAGTTATCAATCTCTATAATACGGTTATTAGATAGCTTTTTTATGTTTTGTAATCTTTCTTTTTCTGTTCTTTTTCAATAATATCTCTAACTTTATCAATCCCTGTCAATCACAAACATTTGTGCATTTCCAAGCTCATACTTCTCACCAAATCCATTATCTTGTAAAAAGAATTATAGTCTGAATAAAAGCTTATCAATAGAATCCAGCAGACCTGCGAGATGATAATTAATGCTTCCACGCCATACAAAAGTATAACGATTAGCATTAGCTTCTATTTTCGTTCCATCGATAAATAATTCTTTTAATGTTACAAACCCTTCTTTTTGTAATCGTCTCATAAACTGATAGTTTAAGTCATCTAGGATATCTGAAGTAAGTTTCTTACCTTTAAAATCATAAAAGGCATCTCTTTTAGGCTTCCTCCCTTGAGTAAGCCAGATAAAAGCAATATCTCTTTCGCATAAATCTACAATACGATCAATAGAACGAATTCCTCGCATATTTGCATAAGTAATAACTGCATACATCATGATTGGATTGTACCCCGTTCTTCCCTTGTCCGAACAATTGGCTAACAGTCCGGAAAAATCTAAATCCTCCATAACTTTTTTTAGGGTATAGACTGGATCGTCATCGGGTAAACTCAATTCATAGAAACTAAAGTTGATTTTCTGTTGACCTATTTCAAAAAAGTCGTTATAATAATTAACTGTGAGCATAGTTACATTATAACATGTAACGGAGAAAGATGGTTGTCGTTAGCCATCTTTTTATGTAGAAAAATTTAGGGAGGAGTGACTCATTTTGAGTTACTCCTCCCTCTTTTGTGGCTGCCATTTCCCGACAGCCCCTTTTAATATTGTATTTAAGTTGTTGGATAGATATTAGGGAACTTTTCTATAAGCTTATATACATCTGTGTATGGGGATACATCTAATCCAAAATGGAAGACTATACCCATTATTAACATGGCTCCTCTCTATTCGCTTTGCATGTTCGGTTGCTTTGCCGGTATAAGGTGATAACTGAGAATATATATCTTTGGACTTTTCATAGTTTTGGTATATATTTATTTAGCTCGCTTGGACTGACCTATAGTCGTTAAAAATGTTTTTGTACTATACATAAAGTGTAATAAATACCAAAACTCAAAGCAGGGGTTTGAAATTATGATTTCAATATCCTTAGAACGAGCTTTTTCTCTGGCATGTAACAGCTTCTTGTTTTTTGTATCTAAAGCACCTTGTGTTTTAAAATCAATATCACCGTCGGCAACAATCCAGGTACTGTCACCATATTCAATGGAGATTTGCTCTTCCTTTTTGTATGCAACGGCTTTGTCTAGAAGATGATCATAATCAGTTTTTGCTCCGTCAGATTTATTTCCTACTATACGAACATCTATGTTGGTTTGTCGTCTACGATAGTTATCAAAATACATCGGTTCGGTTTTTGAACCCTCTGTTATAATCAATATAACCGGCTTAATTTTGCGTTTCTGTTGCCCTCTTTTTTCAAGTTTTATTCTTGGCATTTATTCACCTCTTTTTATAAATGGAATGGCACCATATCTGCCTAATAGATACCCCTTTTTCTATTTCGGTTCCCTTTTTTATAGGAAAAATCATACAGCGAAAAGAGATTAGTAACTGCAGTTTCTTCTTCTTTTTCTGTAAACCAAATTTGATCTCTTCTTAGAGTGTCGGAATCTAATAACATAGTACTGTGAGAAGTGAAAATCAACTGTGCATTCTTTGCATTAGATTCGTTGCTGTTAAAAAAAGCGATATAAGATGCTTTTGTAAGTAGCGGATGCAAATAGTCATCTATTTCATCAGCTATAAATACCGTACCTTCATCCAGAGCCTTTTTGGCAAAAACAAATCACTTCCAGATATGCTCTTGTGCCGTCAGATTCTTCACCTATATTCAAATCATAATAAGAAGGTTGCCCGTTAGTATCATATACACGGTGAACAGTTTTTAAATTATCTGTAGGAAATACGGAATCGATGTAATTCAAATCACCGGAGTTTTTAAAAATCAAGTCATTTATACCAAAAATCAGCAACTTTCAGCATAGATAAAATACTGTTTTTTTAAAATCGATATTTTCAAATTTTTGAAGAAGTTGTTCTAATATCTTTTGTAAAAAAATTGACATGATGCAAACCATTCAAAAAGCAGGAATAACTTCAGAATAATTCCAATTTGCAAAGAACAGAAAGATATAATTTATTTGCAGATGTACGTTCTTTAAAATGAATTTTTGTTTAGATACATCTTTGACAAAAACGGAAATCTCTTGTATTACTGCGTTCGAATATTATAGCTTGTCTTCCTTTTGGATAATGATAAAGATATTCATCTATAACCTCATCATCATTTATGGAAAAACCGTAGGCATAGCTGATACCGTTTGACATAAAAATAACTTCAAATTTACCGGGAAGATATTGGGTATCTTTATCAAATTGAAACGGATAGCGGGTATCTTTTTATGTAGTTGTAAATTATGAGAATTTAATACAAAATCAACCATAAAAAGAAAAAGCTCTGATTATATTGGACTTACCTGAAGCATTAGCACCATATATAACAGCGGATTTCAAATATTTTTCATTCGCATATGAGATTAAATGTTCAGGATGCTCCTTTACATTACCTGCAAGCATGGATAATGTAACTTTATCCTTTATAGAGCGAAAATTGGTGACACTAAACTGTATTAACATAGTAATGCTCCTAAAAACTTTATTCGTATAAATTATTATAATGAAAAACAGCTGATAAAAACAATGCAGAAAAAAATTTTTAAAAAGAAGTATCCGTGGATAAGAAGTTCAGAATTTTGGATATATCGACTTATTATTAGGTTTATTTTACGTTTTTTTATAAAGATATAATCACTATATAAATTTTTACGTGACGGAGGAATATTTATGAAAAAGCAAGTAATTGCAATATCTTTGGCGACTATGACAGCTTTAAGCCTTATGGCTTGTTCAGGTCAAAAAGAGTGAGGGAACAGCAAGCTCAGATGCTAAGGTTGAAAGCAAGGATACAAAGGACGGGGATCTTAAAGAAACAGGAAAAGCTTGTCATATACAGTCCTTTGACCGAATCTATGATTGATGAGATGATCACAAAGTTTGAAGAGGAAACCGGAATAGAGGCGGAGTGCCTTGCAATGGGAACCGGAGATGCTCTTAAAAGAATCGAGACAGAGGCTGATAACCCGCAGGCGGATGTACTGTGGTCCGGAACAATAGGTACAGTAAAGAATAAGAGTGAATATTTTGCAGATTACAAATGTGTAAATGAAGATGCATTCTATGATGAGTACAAGAATAAAGAGGGTAATCTTACAAGATTTGATACAATACCTTCTGTAATCATGGTAAACACAGATTTGATAGGAGATATCAAAGTTGAAGGCTATGAGGATTTGTTAAATCCTGAACTCAAAGGGAAGATAGCTTTTGCAGAGCCGTCTGCATCTTCTTCATCATTTGAACACCTTGTTAATATGCTGTACGCTATGGGTAACGGTGATCCTGATAAGGGATGGGACTATGTAGAGAAACTTGTAGACCAGTTGGATGGTAAGCTTCTTGGAGGTTCATCAGCTGTTTATAAGGGAGTAGCGGACGGTGAGTATACAGTAGGTCTTACATTCGAGCAGGGTGCTGCACAGTATGTAGGAGCAGGTTCACCTGTAAAAGTTGTATATATGAACGAAGGAGTCATCTTTAGAGGAGACGGTGCATATATAATAAAGAACTGTGCAAATGAGAGAAGCGCTCAGATTTTCCTTGACTGGTTGACAGATAAAGAGACACAGGAATTTATGAACAATACACAGTATCGTAGAAGTATCAGAAAAGACATTGAAGCAGGCGATGCTATGAAGCCTATGAGTGAAATCAAGGTTATCACTGACGACGAGACCAACACAGCTGAGCATAAGTCTGAGTGGTTGGACAAATTCAAAGAAATATTTACAAAATAAATTATGAAAAAGCTGCCGCATAATACAGGACGGTACAAGTAAAAGCTAAAGTGATTTAGATATAACTTGTAAGAGTTGTGTTGGCGGCAGCTCTTTCTTTAATCGGAAAGAATATTATATATCGGGAGAAAAAAATATGAGTGTTAGTATAAATGTAAAAAGATGTTGTAAAAAAATATGGTGATATAACGATAATACCTGATTTGTCCACTACCATTAAAAAAACGGAGAGTTCTTCACATTGCTTGGCCCTTCAGGTCATGCGGAAAGACAACATTACTCAGAATGATAGCAGGATTTAATTCAATAGAGGGCGGTACAATAGCATTTGATGATAAAATTATAAATGATACACCGGCACAAAACAGAAACATAGGAATGGTTTTCCAAAGTTATGCGATCTTCCCGCACCTTACAGTAAGACAGAATGTAGAGTACGGGCTTAAGATAAGAAAAGTACCTAAGGCAGAGATGAAACAAAGAGTGGATGAGATACTCAAGATAGTAAAGATAGAAGAGTATCAGGACAGGCTGCCTGAGAGGTTGTCAGGCGGACAGCAGCAAAGAGTTGCACTTGCAAGAGCGATTGTTATACATCCGCAGGTGCTTTTAATGGATGAGCCGCTCTCAAATCTTGATGCAAAGCTTAGAATAGAAATGAGAAGTGCCATAAGAGACGTACAAAAGCAGATAGGAATAACTACAGTATATGTAACTCATGATCAGGAAGAGGCGCTTGCGATATCGGACAGAATAGCTGTAATGAAAGACGGTATTATCAGACAGATAGGCAGTCCGCAGGATATCTATGCCAGACCTTATGATGCATTTGTTTCAACATTTATCGGACATTCAAATCTTTTCCACGGAACTCTAAAGAGTGCAGATGGAGGCTACAAAGTAGTATTTAATGACGGATACAGTATATTTATGGACAATATATCAAGTGAAGCCTGGGATGGAGAAGAAGTAGTAATATCTGTAAGACCTGAAGAATTTTCCATTTCTGAAAACGGAATTGATTGTAAGATTTTAAGCAGAGTTTTCCTTGGAAAATATACCAATTATTTCCTTAAGTTTGCACCGGGAATGGTACTTGATGATCAGCCAAGTATTGAATACTCTCAAGACCTTGGTCAGGCGGACAGGATATTTGATGAGGGAGAGAGTATAAAACTGCTTCCGAACAAGAAGAAAATCAATATATTTACAAAAGGATATGGAAAAGAGTCTTATAAAGGATGTGGTAAAGTATGCTGAATAAGAAAATTAAATTAGATTTCTGGAATATAGTTACGTTTTTAATAATTATAGTTTTTTTGCGATTTTCCTTATTTATCCTTTTACTAAGCCTGTTTCTTTAGACGGCTTTTAAAGACAGTAAAAAGCGGTGCATGGTCTTTGATGAACTACATTCAGTTCTTTTTCAAAGAAATATTATATAAGTGCACTTATGAAATTCTTTTTAAACTTACAATAAGTGTAACTGTAATAGCTGTTTTGATAGGAGTTCCTTTGGCATATTTTATGTCTTTTTATAAGATAAAGGGAAAGGGAGTCTTGGAGGTATTGTTTATTATATCAATGATGAGCCCGAACTTTATCGGTGCTTATTCATGGATACTTTTTGCTTGGAAGAAACGGAAGTGTTACAAAGTTTTTTTGGAAAAAAAGCACTTGGAATAAACATGCCTTCAATATACGGCTTTGCAGGAATGCTTTTGGTGTTTTCACTTAAGCTATATCCGTTTATCTATATCTATGTATCAGGTGCATTAAAAAAGATAGACGTTGCACTTTCCGAGGCTGCAGAGAGTTTAGGCTGTGGTGGGCTTAAAAAAGTATTTACGGTTATTATGCCTCTTATAACACCGACACTTGTTGCAGCGGCACTTTTGGTGTTTATGAACTGTATGGCGGATTTTGGAACACCTGCTCTTATAGGTGAGGGATACAGGGTTATGCCTACTCTTGTTTATTCAGAGTTCGTAGGTGAGTCGGGAGGATCTGCAAACTTTGCGGCTTGTATGGCTACTATAATGATAATTATAACCGCTTTGGTATTCTTCCTACAAAAGTGGTATATAAATACAAAATCATTTACAATGAGTTCAATAAGGCCTATACAGCCGAAGGAACCGAAGGGAATCTTCAAAGTACTTATTTACATATACATATATATGCTTGCAGGTCTTTCTATAATTCCACAGGCTATGGTAGTATATACATCATTTAAGGCTACAAAGATGCAGGTGTTTGTGGACGGATTCTCTTTGGGAAGTTACAAAAAAGTTGCCGATAAAGCATTGGCGGCAGTTACAAACACATATGTATTCTGCTTCTTTGCAATTGTAATCATTATAACTTTGGGAATGTTGATAGCATATCTTACAGTCAGAAGAAGAAGTGTACTCACCTCAGCTATAGACAGTATTGCAATGTTCCCGTATATAGTACCGGGTTCGGTTCTGGGTATCACTCTTTTGATAGCATTTAATCATCAGCCTTTGATGCTTGCAGGTACTGCGTTTATAATAATTATATCTCTGGTAATAAGAAGATTGGCATATACATTGAGGTCAAGCTCTGCTATACTTTATCAGATAAGTCCAAGTATGGAAGAGGTCGCTGTAAGTTTGGGAGATACTCCTGCAAAAATCCTTTTGTAAAGGTTACAGCAAAGATGATGCTTTGCCGGGAGTGGCATCAGGTGCTATTTTGAGTTGGATCACAATAATAAATGAGTTAAGCTCTTCAGTGATGTTGTATACTTCAAAGACTAAGACAATGTCTGTAGCTATTTACAATGAAGTAATAAGAGCAAGCTACGGCCCTGCTGCTGCGCTTGCAAGTATATTGACATTGACAACAGTAATATCACTTCTGGTATTCTTCAAGGTATCGGGAAGCAAGGATATTACAATGTAATAAAAATATAATATGGAATATAAAGGGTGTAAGCTATGAATAAAAAAAGATAAGTTTTAAAGAAGAGTTAAAAAAAGAAGTCTTATAGTTCATGCGCTTACACCCTGTTTTATTTTTGTGTATAATATGTGTACTTGGATTTATTTTAATTGCATCTGTAAATATCTATAGGAATAATAATATATATGCTCTAAATTCAAGAGAAAAAGCTTGAAAGGGAATTAAACAGTTATATTGAAAATACAAGCCACATTGCAAAGGATATAAATATAGGAAATTTTCAAAGAAACAAGCAGTACAAAGTTGATGTAATAGAAGGAGTGTATAATTTTTCTGAATCAAAAAGAATATAAAGGCACAATTTTATATTTTTTTAATAATGATTTTTGATATACTCTACAGTACAGAACGAAGTGAAGATAAAAAAAGAATTTCATAAAAATATCAGGTAACCGGAAGTGAAATGAAATTTATAGGAGAGAGTTCAAATATAATATATATTTATGGTGGAAACAGAGTGGAAAAATACACCGATATCATCATATCTTATAGTAAAAGCCGATTATAAGAGATAATGAATTTGCAGGACTTTGTATATATGAGTTGGAGCTTAAAAAAATCTTGATGTTGTTTTTTTAACAATACAAACAGTACGGTTTTTACTTGTAAATAAATTTCATAGAGTTATATACAGTAATTCAAGGAGATTTGTAGATGACAGGAATAAAAATTATTAAAAATTTTCAGAGACAGAAGTGGGATAATCTTTAATGATGGAGACTTGATCTATATTTCAAGCAATAAGGTTGATTATACAGATACGTGGATATATGTGAGTACAGATTGCGACACTTATATGAATATAAGCATAATAATGTTGCTGTTGATAATTGCCGTAGCAATTATAATGGCAGCGGCAATTTCTTCAAGTGCAGGTAAGTTCTCGGCAAAAAAGACCGCTATAATATATCAGCTTATAGATGCTCTGAAGCAGGTAGAGGATGGAAAACTTGATATAAATTTAGATATAGAATCCGATGATGAATTTAAGTCTATAGGACATTCTTTCAATATGATGCTTGGCAGTATAAGGCATCTTATAGAAAGACATGATAAAATGGCTCTGGAAAATAATATGGCGATAGTTCAAATGATGGAGTCGCAGTTCAATCCGCATTTTTTATTTAATACACTGGAGTCTATAAGATACTTGGTAAAATTTAATCCAAAGGTAGCCGACAAAACGGTTGTAAACCTGTCAAAGCTTTTAAGATACAGTATACAAAATACTGTTGACACAGTTAAATTCAAGGAGGAATTTGATTTCGCAAAAAGATATATAGAGATCATGAAAGTTAGATTTGGAGACAGACTTGAGTTTAATGATAATATTTCATATGAAGTCAAAGAGGTAAGCGTGCCGAAGATGATAATACAGCCAATCGTAGAGAATGCAGTTAAATATGGATTCGGAGAAAATGTGGAAGTACTGAAGGTTGAAATATCAGCCTATATAGAATCGGAAAAAGTATATATAACAGTAAGAGATGACGGAGTTGGTATAGATAAAGAGCTTTTAAAAGAGTTGGTTGTAAATTTGAAGGAAAAGTATAACCTTTCAGATCATATAGGGCTTTACAATGTGCATAAGAGAATAGAGCTTCTCTACGGTACTGAATATGGGCTTGAAATCAACAGTGAAATATGCAGGGGTACGGAAGTTGTTTTTGGTATTGCTGAAAAATTTTTCAGACAGGGGAATGAGATATGCATAAGATTATTATAGTTGAAGATGAGGAGATTATAAGAAACGGTCTTGCTATTTCCTTTGATTGGATGGATTACAGATGCAATATAGTGGGACTGGCAAAGGACGGCAAGGAAGGGCTTGATATGATACTGGAGCTTGAACCGGACATAGTGATCAGTGATATTAAGATGCCGAAGATGACAGGAATAGAAATGATACAAAATGCCAAAAAAAGCAAGGCAAGGATTTTTTTCAGTATAATTCTTACCAGCTATGCGGAATTCGGTTATGCCAAAAGTGCAATAGAATTCGGGGCATCTGGATATTTATTAAAAGCCTGTAGACGAGGACGAGCTTGTAGAATTGTTAAAATCAATAACAGATAAAAATAAATAAAAAAATAACAGGCAAAAAGATAGAGGAAAGTGTAAAGGACAAGATAATAGAAAAAGAAGATGACTGGAAAAATATTTTTTTAAAAAGCCGGAGAAAGCTCGGATTCTATTATAAGATCTGTTTATGAAATTATACAGAATAAATACAGTGAAAGACTCGGTATAAATGATATTGCAGAAGAACTAAAAGGTAAGTAACAGTTATATCAGTAGGAAGTTAAAGACAAAACTTAGTACAAGTTTTGTGGATTTGTTAAGTCAATACAGAATAAAAGAAGGCTATATCTTATCTTGAAAAAAACAGATCTGATGATATACGAAATATCATGTAAAGTAGGGATTTAGTGATTACAAGTATTTTTGTACCGTATTTAAAAAAATATACTTCTTTAAGTCCTTCGGAATATCAGAAAAACAGAGCAAAAAGATAATGATTTATCGCTTTGCAATAAAAAAATAAACTATGATACCTGACTTCCGTCGTTTCTCTCAAAAACCTAGTACTCTAGGTATCCAAGAGCATGCAGTTTTGAAAGAAATTGTCGACTTCAGCTTTGGTTAAATAGAGGGCATCAAGGTTACTAAAACCAACCAGTTTTTTTAACCTTTTCGTTAACGGCCTGGTCTCTTGATATATTGATATATGTATTATCACCTTTATTTACCACCCCTAAAATCACGCATAAAGTTAATCAAGTCATAAGAGTTTATTTTTATTCTTGAAGCACTTGATTTCTAATACTCTTAAAAGAAACAAGCTAAGGTAGCATATCAAAAAATGCCCATAGATTGTTTCTTTTTTCTGTAAATAAACAGGCCTGGCATCCAGGTATGATTTTGTAAGTCTAAAAGATTCCTCGATTTTCCATAGGCTATGGTATGTTTTATATACCTGTAATGGCTCCATATCTATCTCGGATGTCACTAAAAGATTATATCCTGCATATTTAAGATCTTCATTAATCTTAGATTTATTTAAATCTATTATAGGCTTTATTTTTCTTGCCTGTACTATCTTTTAGTTATGATGTCTAAATATTTAGCACAATCTCAAGTTCATCTTTAGCGATATTTTTTTGTATGTAGAAAACTTTGAAGCTTTATCGACCATTTTCATTATTTCAAGTCTTTGTTTCTTTGCAAGGTTAGGATTATAAGAAACGATACGCTTTTCTTTTTACAGAGAACTTTGTAACACTCTCTTTTTCCTGTTTCCGAATCAATCTCTTTTAAAGCTGTAGTCAAAAGCTGTCAATACATGATTTAAGACGAAAAGATATATTACCTCTTTCATCAGTGTAATTAGAAAAAACATTTGTATCATTCTCAAGTAGAACCCATTTCTTTTCCTTTTCGCTTAGATTCTTACCATGTATTGATTTTGAAAATATATAGCCGTCATTAGCTTCTTTAACTGCAGCATAAATATTTCTTGCACAATTAAGTCCTTTATCAGCTACCTGAATCGTCTTGCCTGATACGCTGTGTCGTTGCTTCATTTCTTCAATAACTTTTCTAATATATGGCTTTTCAGATTCATTTCCGGGATACATTTGCATAGAGACAGGTACGAGATCGGCATCTAAAAGTAAAGCTTGCCCTATTATCGGAGAGTGCCTATTCTCTTTTGAAGGTCCTTTTTGCTTATCATCACTGGGTATATCAATTTCAAAGTAATAATTAGTGCAATCAAAAAATACATTGCTTAGATCCCTTTTATAATACCTTTCATAAGAGTGATTAAATAAATCAATATACTTTTTATAAGACTCTCCTATGAAAGAACACCCGTCATATACTTGGTCTTCAGAGATTGTAGAGCTGCCATAAAGGTATGGAAAGACATGAGAGGCTGTCTTTGACTTAGAGCATGGAGATATAACCCTTGCATAAATAAGTTGTGTAATTAAGTCAAATACAGAGAACTGAAAAACGCATTTGAGGAAAGCAAGTATATCAATAGTTTCTTTAACATCAAGCTCATCAATCAATGAGTAGAGCAAGAAGTGTCCTATATTAAGTTCAACAGGAGTGGAAAATGCACGAGGACGGGATTCTTCAGAAAGAACTTTTGTTCTATTCTCATTTTTGCTCTTTTACATAGTCGCTGTAAAATTTAACAGGATCCGGAATCTCACTTGAAATCAAATCCTCAACATAACCAAAAGATTTTTACATTTTTTTGTTCTTGGTTGCTTTTTATCCTTGTCCCAAAAATGATTCATACATCTGAAGATAAGTACCTTTTTCTTCTTTTTCTTTTCTCAAAAAAATAAGCCATAAACACCTCTAAAAAAATAAAGTACTATGAAGTACTATGATTATAACATACTCAAAAAATTTTTTTCAATTTTTTTAAATATTTTTATGGCAGAAAAGCCTTTTAAAAATAAGGGGTTTAAAAAGAATTGCATAAAATCAAATAGTTTATCAGAAATTTAAAAACATCGGAACTTTCATAGTACTTCGACGGAAGACGGGATTTAGTGATTACAAGTATTTTTTTGTACCGTATTTAAAAAAATATACTTCTTTAAGTCCTTCGGAATATCAGAAAAAAACAGAGCAAAAAAGATAATGATTTATCGCTTGCAATAAAAAAATAAACTATGATATTATTAAGTACTGTGACACATAATCCTTGCTTTTGATATCAATATCAAAGGCCAGAGACCAAGAGGAGGTAAGAAATGACAAGTACATATGAATTAGCATTAGTGCTTAATGGTAAGCTTTGAAGATGATGCAAGAGCGGAAGCTCTGGAGAAAGTTCAAAACTACATCACAAGATTTGGTGGAAGCATTGTAAATGTCGATGATTGGGGTAAGAAGAGATTTGCCTATGACATTAACAAACAAAAAGAAGGATTCTACTATTTCATTAAGTTCCAGTCAGAGGATAACAATTGTCCTAACGAGTTAGAGGCAAATGTTCGTATCATGGAATCAGTTGTGAGATACCTAGTCGTTAAGCAGTAAAGCTTTAATATAAAGGAGAGATTGTATGAACAGAGCCATATTAATGGGCAGACTAACAAGAGACCCGGAAGTAAGATATTCAAGTGGTGAGAGATCTATGGCAATTGCAAGATATACTCTTGCGGTAGACAGAGGTTTCAAACGTGGAGACTCATCTGAACAGAACGCAGACTTTATACCATGTGTTGCATTTGATAAAGCCGGCGAGTTTGCAGAGAGATATTTTAGACAGGGAATGAGAGTATTGGTTTCAGGTCGTATTCAGACAGGAAGTTATACCAACAAAGAAGGTCAAAAAGTTTATACAACTGAGGTCATTATAGATACTCAGGAATTTGCAGACAGTAAGGGAGCAAGCGATGGTTCAAGCAGCTATCAGGCTTCTACAAGACCGTCACCGGCATCAGCGAGTACAGACGGATTTATGAATATTCCGGACGGAGTTGATGACGAAGGTCTACCATTTAACTAGGTTAAAATTAAGAAAGGGGACTTTATCATGGCATTTAACAAGGCTGACAGAGCAGAAGGCTCTAGAAGAAGACCTGCTAACGGATTACGCAGGAGAAAGAAAGTTTGTGCATTCTGTAGTGATAAGGAAAAGGCTATTGATTATAAAGATGTGGCAACTCTTAGAAAATATATTTCAGAGAGAGGAAAAATCCTTCCAAGAAGAATTTCAGGAAGCTGTGCTAAGCATCAGAGAGAAATCACAGTAGCTATCAAGAAGGCTAGACATATAGCTCTTCTTCCTTACGTTGTAGAATAAAATTTACAAAAAATATAACAAAACCCGTTTTTGTCTAAGACAGAGACGGGTTTTTTGCGTTAGTTAAGGTAAATGTAATGAAAAATACAACCTTGTAGTGTATAATATATGGTACAAAAGAGTGCATGGAATTAAATAAACTTTAACGAGCATAAACGATATGGAGTAGGATATGAAAAAGAGAATACTTTTACCGGTTTTGACTTTCAGTTTACTTTTGGCAACGCCTTTAAGCGCATATGCAGAAGGTTGGGCAAAATCAGGTTCAGATTGGACTTACTTGGACAGTAATAATAATAAAATAACAAATGAGTGGAGAAAAGGTGCCGATGACAAATGGCGTTATCTAAATGATGCCGGTGTTATGGCTACCAACAGCTGGGTGGACGATGACAAATATTATGTCGACGATCAGGGTCTTATAGTAGAAGGTTGGAGAAAGTTAAAGGACAGAGGCGAAGATTACTGGGCTTATTTTCAGGCCGGAGGTAAGGCGGTCAAAGGAAATTGGAAGAGCATAAACAACCAATACTATTACTTTGATGAAGACGGAAAGATGCTTACCGGGTGGATACTTGATGACAACTACTATATAAAAAGTGACGGAACCATGGTGACCGGATGGTACAAACTTATGCCGCCAAATGATGAGGGAGAAAGAAGAACAGGACCGAATTCATCCTCGAATGAAAAGTGGTTCTACTTCACAAATACAGGAAAGAAGTTTAAGCCGGTACTTACAAACGGATCAAAATACGGAGAGAAGAAGATAGACGGTGTAAGATATGCTTTCAATGAGAACGGAGAACTTGTTACAGGTTGGGTACAGACTTCAGGAGGTTCAAATCCCACCATCAAAAAAATTTCAAGTATATGAATGAGGACGGAACTCTAAGAACAGGCTGGTATTCCACAGAACCGCCTGAGGAGCTCCTAGGAGAGTACAATCATACTGTTGAATGGTTCTACTTTTCATCCACAGGAGAACCTGTTGCATCAAAGAATGAAAAATTGTATGCAAGTGATTTGCAAAAAATAAAGGGAAATCAGTATCTCTTTAATAAAAATGGAACACCGGTATACGGTATTCAAAAGGTTTACCAGGGAAATACTTATTCGGCATACTATTTCGGAAATGAGTCACAATGCTATCTAATGAAGGGTAAGCAAACAATAAAGGACGGAACCGGCAAGTCGGAGGAGTATTTTTTCCAGACTTCAACAGGTAAGGGACTGACAGGTACAAAGGATCACAAGCTTTATTACAAGGGCAGACTTGTAAAAGCGAATGAATCTTTAAAGTATCAGGTTTTTGCAGTGCCGAATGAGAGCGGAAGCGGTACTACGAACTATGTAGTGAACTCGTCAGGTAAGATAGTATCAAACGGCAAAGTAAAAGATGCAGACAAGGTGGAGTATAAGACCAATTCGGTAGGAGTGCTTGTTGCAATAGATGGTGATGCAAATATAAAGGGAACTTTTGAAACACCGCAGGAACCTGAGTGGACAAATAATGATTAAAGAGAGGTAAATATGGATTGTATTTTTTGTAAAATAGCAAACGGAGAGATTCCTTCAGATACAGTTTTTGAAGACGACAATTTTAAGGTAATACTTGATCTATCACCTGCAAGCAAGGGACATATGCTTATATTACCGAAGACACATGCAAGAGATATCACGGAACTTGGTGAGGATATAGCCGGAAAGGCAATTGTTTTGGTCGCAAAAACTCGGTAAGGCTTCTATGGCGGCTCTAGGAGCCACAGGATTTAATACTCTGGCAAATACAGGGGAGAGCGCAGGTCAGACGGTTTTCCACTGCCATATACATGTAATACCGAGATATGACGATGCTTCAAGTATTGTAAGTTGGGTACCGGGACAGTCGGATAAGGAATTACAAAAAGAGACAGCGAAGAAAATAGCAGAGTGTATAAGATAATGGAACTTGGAATAGGTAAGAAAAATTATGTTGCAATCAGCATTATCATCGTAAATATTATATATTTTATTTTCCTTGAAACCCATGGAGGCTCCGAAAGTACCATGGTAATGCTGAAATACGGTGCGGCTTTTCCTGAAAATATAAGAAACGGTGAATATTACAGGCTTGTAACTTCCATGTTTATGCACTTCGGAATAGAACATATTGTCAACAATATGCTTATTTTGGTACTGCTTGGAGGAAAGCTTGAAGATATACTTGGCCATGTGAGATTCTTCATTATATATATGCTTTCAGGTATAATTGCAAATATAGGTTCGTATTGGTTTCAGACCTACACAGGTGATGTGGCTGTAAGTGCCGGTGCTTCAGGTGCGATATTCGGTATAGTGGGAGCGCTTTTATATGCTTTACTTGTAAACAGAGGAAGAATAAAGGATTTGAGTGTACAACAGATAGCAATCTCCCTTGCACTTATGCTTTATACAGGATTTAGGACTACAGGTGTGGACAATGCCGCACATGTGGCAGGCGCTGCTGCGGGATTTATATTATGTCTTATTTTGTATCATGGCAATAAAAAAGAAGAGTTGCAATCTTATGAATATTATGATAAAATTTTATAGCTAAATAAGCACATCAAGTGAATAGGGAAAGAGGTGCCATAGGTCCTTTTCTTAAGCTTGATGGAAGAAAAACCAAAGGAGAAAAACAATGAGTGTTATTTCAATGAAGCAGTTACTTGAGGCAGGTGTTCACTTCGGACATCAGACAAGAAGATGGAACCCTAAGATGGCTCCATATATCTACACAGAGAGAAACGGTATTCACATTATCGATCTTCAGCAGAGTGTAGGTATGGTTGATACAGCATACAATGCTATGTCAGACATAGCTAAGGATGGTGGAAAGATCCTTTTCGTAGGAACAAAGAAGCAGGCACAGGACGCTATCAAGGAAGAGGCTGAGCGTTGCGGAATGTACTATGTTAATGAGAGATGGCTTGGCGGAATGCTTACAAACTTTAAGACAATCCAGTCAAGAATCAAGAGACTTCGTCAGTTGGAAGAGATGAGCGAAGACGGTACATTTGATTTACTTCCAAAGAAGGAAGTTATTCAGTTAAAGAAGGAATGGGAGAAGCTTGAGAAGAACCTCGGCGGTATCAAGGATATGAAGAACATTCCTGACGCTATATTTATTATAGATCCAAAGAAGGAGAGAATCTGTGTTCAGGAGGCTCATACTTTAGGTATTCCACTTATCGGTATCTGTGATACAAACTGTGATCCTGATGAGCTTGATTATCTTATCCCGGGAAATGATGATGCTATCCGTGCTGTAAAGCTTATAGTAGCTAAGATGGCAGACGCCGTTATCGAGGCAAATCAGGGTGAGATCCTTTCAACATCAGAAGACGTTGCCGATGATTCACTTGAGGGTGAGACATTTGCACCTGATAAGGAAGAATTGGACGACAGACAGTTCTAATTTTAAAGAGATTTGAGTTATAGACGGGTTGCAAAGAGGGTTTTACCGCTTTGCAACTTGTCATATTTATAAATGTTTAGGAGGTTTTACAATGGCGCAGTAACAGCAGAGCAATGGTAAAAAGAGTTAAGAGAGATGACAGGCGCAGGAATGATGGACTGTAAGAAGGCCCTCGCTGCAACTGATGGAGATATGGATGCGGCAGTTGACTTCCTTCGTGAGAAGGGACTTGCAGGAGCACAGAAGAAAGCAGGTCGTATAGCAGCTGAAGGTATCGTAGATGTTTGTGTAAGCGATGATGCTAAGAAAGCGGTTGTACTTGAGGTTAATGCAGAGACAGACTTCGTTGCAAAGAATGAGAAGTTCAGAACTTATGTTGCAGAGGTTGCAGCACAGGCATTAAAGACAACTGCAAGCAATACAGAAGAGTTCTTGAATGAGAAGTGGGATCTTGATACAAGTCTTACAGTAGCCGAGAAGCTTTCAAGCATGATTTCAATCATCGGTGAGAACATGTCAATTAGAAGATTTGAGAAGATAGAAGAGAATGCCGGTTGTGTAGTTTCATACATTCATGCCGGTGGAAAAATTGGTGTTCTTGTAGATGTTACAACTGATGTTGTAAACGATGAAATCAAAGAGATGGCTAAGAATGTTGCAATGCAGGTTGCAGCACTTCATCCTAAGTATACTTCAGATAAGGAAGTTGATGCAGAGTACCTTGCAAAGGAGAGAGAGATTCTCTTGGCTCAGATCAAGAACGATCCTAAGGAGGCTTCAAAGCCTGAGAAGGTTATCATGGGAATGATCGAGGGTAGAATTAAGAAGGAACTTAAAGAGATTTGTCTTCTTGATCAGCAGTATGTTAAGTGACGGACGGCAAAGCAGTCTGTAGTCGCTTATGTTGCAGAGGTTGCTAAGGCAAACAATGCAAACGTTTCTATCAAGGGATTTGTCAGATTTGAGACAGGTGAAGGCCTTGAGAAGAAGAGCGAGAACTTTGCAGAAGAAGTTGCAAAGCAGATGTCAGGAAACTAATATAAATTAATAATATATTTAACCGGAGCCAAGATACTTTTATATAGTCTTGGCTTTAGTTGTACAAAAAAGGAGAAAATATGGATATCACAAAAAAATAGTAACAGATATAATAAATAAGGCCAAAGGCGGATCCTGCACTTTTAGCAAATCTTACAAGTGATCCTGAGAAGACAATAGAAGGACTTACAGGTATCGATATTCCTGACGGACAGCTTGATTCAGTTGTTGAAGGTGTAAAGACACAGATAGCTAAGGTCGGTATTTCAAACGCTATGGATAAGTTGGGAGATCTTTTCAAGAATTAATATGGATTTTTTATTTGATTTGCATACACATACAATCGCCAGCGGTCATGCATATTCTACATTGAAAGAAAATATGGAAGAAGTACTGCAAAAGGACTTTTGGCGTATGGTTTTTCAGATCATAGTGAGGCTGTACCGGGTTCATGCAAAAAATATCTACTTTATGAATTTCAAAGTTATTCCGAGAAGGTTTAAGGATGTCTTGATTTTAAGAGGAGTGGAGGCAAATATAATAGATTTTAAGGGCAATCTTGATATAGATAACAATGTTCTGGGAAGACTTGACTATGTTATAGCCAGTCTTCATACTATTTGCATAAATCCGGGAACTTTACAGGAGAATATGGATGCATACTTCGGTGCAATGTCAAATCGCTTTGTAAAGATTATAGGGCATCCGGATGACGGAAGATATCCTCTAGATCACGATGAACTTGCAAAAGAAGCAAATAAAAGAGGAATTGTTCTGGAGCTTAACAATTCCTCACTTAATCCTAATTCGGCCAGACAAAACGGAAGAGAAAAATGCCATAAAAGATGCTGGAAGCCGCAAAAATACGGTACAAATGTCATATGTAATACGGACAGTCATTATGCCGATTCGGTAGGCGATTTCAGAAATTGTGATATATTATTGAGAGAAATGGATTTCCCACAGGAACTTATATTAAATAACAGTATGGAAAAGCTGAAATTGGTTTTAAACAAGAGTATTGAAGAAATGTAAATACTGTTTTGAGGTAGTTATGGAAAAGAATATACAGAATAAAACACAGGGAATTACGGACATGACCCGTGGAAATCCGTTAAAACTTATATTGGCATTTGCCATACCGATGCTTATCGGAACATTGTTTCAACAATTTTACAGTATGGTTGACACTGTAATGGTAGGTAAGTATTTGGGTGTTAATTCATTGGCAGCTGTGGGTTCCACAGGTGCCATATTTTTCATGGTAAACGGATTTGTTATAGGAAATACTGCAGGATTTGCGATACCTGTAGCACAGAAATTCGGAGCAAAAGACTATAGTGAGTTGAGAAAGTACACTATGAATGCGGTATATGTGGGGATTTTTTTCTCGGTTGTACTGACGGCGACAGTATGTTTATTGACAAGGGCAATTCTCATAGTTACAAATACACCGGATGAAATACTGGATGAAGCTTATATCTATATAATAATAGTATTTGCAGGTATTCCTGTAATGTATTTATATAACCTGACTGCAAGTATTATAAGAGCATTGGGAGATTCAAAGACACCTTTGTATTTTCTTATAGTTGCAGCACTTCTTAATATAGTGCTTGATATAGTATCTATACAGGTGATGGGGCTGGGAGTGGCAGGTCCCGCCTACGCTACGGTTATTTCACAGCTGGTATCCGGAATACTTTGCGTTGTATTCATGTTAAAGAGATTTCATATATTAAAGCCGGAAGCGGGAGAGGGAAAAATCTCCATGAGGCATATCAAAGTATTGCTCTCAATGGGTGTACCTATGGGATTGCAATACTCTATAACAGCGATAGGTTCGGTAATACTGCAGTCGGCGGTAAACGGTCTTGGAGCGGTGACTGTGGCTGCCGTTACGGCAGGGAGTAAGATAAGCAGCTTCTGTGTGGCCGTAACCGATGCGCTTGGAGCGACAATGGCTACATACTGTGGCCAAAATGTAGGTGCAGGAAAACTTGACAGAGTTAGAGAAGGCGTAAAAGTAGCAACAATAATAGGTATAATATATTCGGTTATCGTATTTGTTTTTATTATATTTATCGGCGGAGAGTTGCCGAAGCTCTTTATAGACGCTTCCAAGACAGATGTAATAGAAAAGGCCAGAATATTCCTTTTGTGGAACTCCGGATTTTACTTTGCGCTGATATTTGTAAATGTATGGAGAAATTCAATTCAGGGAATGGGATTTCCTATGTTTTACAATACTTTCGGGTGTATGTGAGATGTTTGCAAGAGGTATCGTAGGATTTGCAGGAGTTAAGTACTTCGGTTTTGTTGCGGCATGTATGGGGTCGCCACTTGCGTGGGTTATAGCGGATATCTTCCTTATCCCGGGATTTTTATATTGTCTTAAAAAACTTGGTAAGATATTTGGAGAAAAACAGACAAGAGAAGAATTTCAATATGAATAATTACAATAAAAAGATCGGAATATTGTATATACTCGGAGCCGCATTCGGATTTGCGCTTATGGGATTCTTTGTAAGGATGGCAGGAGATTTGCCGACATTTGAAAAAGCATTTTTCAGAAATTTAATTGCGGCATTTGTGGCATTTTTTATGCTTATGAAAAGTGGAGAATCCAAGTCTGTAAGTGGCAGGAATCTTGGTATACTTGTTCTCAGGTCGGCTTGCGGTATGGCAGGAATCATATGTAATTTTTATGCTATAGACCATATGAATATAGCCGATGCCACAATTTTAAATAAAATGAGTCCTTTCTTTGCCATTTTGGCAGGCTTTTTGATACTGAAGGAAAAGGCCGGAGCGGTTGATATTATTGCCACTGTCATAGCCTTTATCGGAATGATATTTGTAGCAAAGCCGGGAGCCGGCTTTACATTCTTCCCGGCCCTTATAGGAATTACAGGGGGAATGATGGCGGGAATTGCCTATACTCTTGTGAGAAAACTTACAGGAAACGGTGTAAACGGAATGTTTATAGTATTTTTCTTTTCATGCTTTTCAACTATTGCAGGAATACCGTTTATAGCTATGAACTATGTAAGTCCAAGCCTTATACAGCTTGCAATGCTTGTACTTGCAGGATGCGGTGCCATGATAGGACAGATATGCATTACAAAGGCTTACAGCTATGCACCTGCAAAGGAAATAGCGATATATGATTATACGCAGGTTATATATTCTGCATTACTCGGATTTGTATTTATGCAGCAAATACCCGACAGATTCAGTGTGATAGGATATATAATAATAATATCAATGGCTGTGGTAAAAATGGATATACAATAATAAAAGTGAGTAAAATAAAAAAGTCCCATTTCAGGGACTTTTTATTTTACTCCAGTATGTTACCAAGATTTTGCGGTTCAATCTTATGTTTTTTTGCATATCCGGTAAGTATAAGTGTCAGGGCACCATCTCCGGTTACGTTACAAGCTGTACCAAATGAATCTTGTAGGGCAAAAAAATGGTAAGCATGAGAGCGGTTCCTGTCTCGTCAAACATAAGAACTCCGGTTATAAGACCCAGGGAAGCCATTACTGTACCTCCCGGAACTCCCGGTGCACCTATTGCAAATACACCAAGAAGCAGGCAGAATAAAATCATCTTTGCAGGAGAAGGGAATTCCCCGTAAAGCATTTTTGAAACTACCATAACAAAGAATGTCTCAGTCATAACAGAGCCGCAAAGGTGGATATTTGCAAACAGCGGAATACCAAAATTTACCATATCTTCACGAAGAGGCGGTTCCGATTTCTTGGCACATTCCAGAGCAACTGAAAGTGTAGCGGCACTTGACATGGTACCTACCGCAGTCATGTATGCAGGTCCATAGTTTCTTATTATATCCAAAGGATTTGCACCTGCATAAGCACCTGCGATAAGATAAAGAAGTGCCAACCATATATAGTGACCTATCATTACCATAATGATAATAACAAGGAACACAGGCAATTGTTTTGTAATACTTCCCTCATATGCGAGAGTTGCAAAAGTAGTACCGATAAGAACAGGAAGTACAGGAATAACAAATTTTGTTACTATGCTGAGTACAACCTTTTGGAATTCTTCCAAAAATACCGGTAATAAGTTCACTTCTGTTCCATGCGTATGCAAGGCCAACCATGATTGAGAAGAAAAGAGCACTCATAACAGGCATTATAGCCGGTATTGAAAGCTGGAATACAAGTCGCGGTAATTCTTTAAGGCCCCTCAACTTCAGGCGTAATACTCATATGTGGTAGTATTATAAAGCCTGAGGCGGTGGCAAAGAATGCCGCACCGATTGAAGAAACATAGGCTATTATAAGAGCAACTATAAGTATTCTTGACGCATTCGTCGCCAAGCCTTGTAATAGACGGGGCAATAAAACCTATAATAATAAGCGGAATACAAAATCCTATAAATTGCCCGACAATGTACTTAACAGTCACAATTATGTTAAGCAGTGCTACAGAAACGGCACTTGTATCATTTTTGTTTAGGAAAAGTCCCACAACAATACCTATAACAAGTGCAAGCAACAGTCTGAAAGGAAGGCTGTTTAAAAATACCGTTCTTTTTCATATCAAAATCCTCCTAATTTTAATGGTTTTCTACCATGAGTTTTATGATCTCATTATTTGTTTCTCTCATTCCGTCCTTACCTATCTTTGAAATTCCTTTGATAGTCTCTTCGATATTGTTCATTACAATACCGTCACCGCCATGGAAAGCCTGTCCGTCTCTGTACATGCTAAGTCCCATAATAGCCGCATCTACGGAAGAGGCTATCTTAGCCGCACAGGATGCCTTTGCGCCGTCACACATAATACCCGATACGATAGCCAGAGTATTTACAACAGTGTGCTCCACAGCTTCAAGACTGCCTTCTGTAAGATAGGCGATACCTGCACCGGCACCTGCACCGGCACTTACGGCACCACAGTAGGCAGATAAGGTACCTATACCATGTTTTTGATGTATGGAAGTAAGGTTTGAAAGTGCAAGTGCACGATAAAGCTTTTCTTTTGATGCCTTTAATTCTTTGGCGTACTCGATAACAGGAATTGAACAGGTGATACCTTGATTACCGCTTCCGGAGTTTATAACAACGGGAAGCTCACAGCCGTTCATTCTGGCATCTGAACCTGCGGCGGCTTTTGCCTTTGCCCTTACCTTAATATCATTGCCATAGGTATCAAGCAGCACGGAGCCTATGTTTGCACCGTAATTTCCCAAAAGACCTTCTTCAGATATTGAAGTATTATAATATATTTGTCTGTCGAGAGTATCTTTCACGTCCGAAACATCTAATGAGTTTATAAAATCCCATATTCCATCCATAGTGAGAAGATTTTTATCCGCACTTGTGGATGTAGCGTTATTTTTCTATTTCAGCTTTAAAAATTATATCATTATTCTTTTCAATAAGCACTATATTTGTATGTTGATTTGTAATACGAATCTTTACATACTCATCATCAGCAAAAAGCGTAATGATAAGATCAAATACATAACCGATATCAAGCGGAATCACATCGATTTTAATATTATTCATAAAATCGGCAATTTCACATTTCTTGTTATCATCCACATCGGAAATAACTTCAAGTTTTCTGTTTGCATCGCCTGCAACTATACCGGCGACCACCGCGACGAGGTATACCTTTCAGATGCCCTGTATTCGGAACAATCACGCTCTTTACATTTTTTTATTATACTTCCGCTGGCTTCAACAAGCACTTTTTTTTGGCAATTTGCCAAGCACCTCTCTTGCCTTTTGTCACGCATAAGCCAATGCTATAGGTTCCGTACATCCCATAGCCGGTACAAGCTCGTCTTTTAATATTCGGACATAGGTCCTGTACCTGATATCATCCTTTTCCATTAAACTGAACACACCCCCAAACAGTCTGTTTTATTAAATATTATTATGGTAAATATTATATATATATAGTATAGTAGGTCTATGTTTAAATTGTAAATCTTAAAAAAATTAAATATATAATTTAAGAAAAAAATAAATATAATTAGTTAAATGTATTTAATATGCTGTGGGACTACAAAAAAACATTTACCAACCATATAAAGGGGAAGTTATGGAAAAATTTTTTTAGATTTAAAAAAGTTGAATACCTTCGTAAAAATAGCGGAATCGGGAAGTTTTTACAAGGCCTCAATAATGCTTGGGTATTCACCGGCGGCGGTATCGATACAGATACAACAGTTGGAGTTTGACCTTGGGATGAGACTTTTTGACAGACTCGGTAAACAGGTGCGGCTTACCGATCACGGAAAACAGTTTTATCCATATGCCGAGAAGATACTTATGCTCAATGAAGAGGCAAAAGAGTCACTTATCAGAACTGATGATATGCTGACAGGAGAACTTCGAATAGGAACCATAGATTCTATTTGCGACACATTATTTCCACAGGTTTTGGCGGAGTTTTATGAGAAAAATCCGAATGTAAATGTTGAAGTAAGGGTATGCACTCCGTCAGAGCTATTTGAAGGGATAAAACACAATAATATAGATATAATGCTCCTGCTTGACAAACCGAGTGTTTCAAAGGATTTCGTTGCGGATATACAGATGGAGACCGAAGTAGTATTTTGTGCTTCAAGAAAGCATCCGTTGGCATGCAAAAACGAAATAGAACTTTCAGAGATCCTAAGTTATCCCTGTATACTTACTGAGAAAAATGCAAGCTACAGATATATTCTTGAGAGTAAACTCTCTGAGCTCGGTCTTGGTATAAAACCAAGTATTGAATCACAGAATACAAATCTGATTATCAAACTTTTGTGCAACAATATGGGCTATTCGGTGTTACCTAGATTTCTGATTGAGCCGAAACTAAGAGATAATACATTGGCGGTATTGCCGATAAAGGATTTTCATATAAAGGTGAATTATCAGGTACTGCATAAGAAAGATAAGTTCGTGAACAGACAAATGGAAAGTTTTATAAATATGTTGGAAAAGCAGGCCGGAATACTGCAGGTAAGCAATCCGTAAAGCTGATTTATACTGTATTTGAAGTATAAAACAGTATGAAAATATTTCGAACAAATGTTCTTTTAACTGTACTTTTATATTCGTCCATGCTATAATTTTTTTGCAGGTTGGCAGTTGCCGACAGACAGAAAAGGTTAAAATAATGGAATTTAAATTACATTCAGAGTTTTTGCCTACAGGAGATCAGCCTCAAGCAATAGAGGCGTTGGTAAAAAGGATTTAAAGAGGGAAACCAGTTTCAAACCTTGCTTGGTGCGACAGGTTCCGGTAAGACATTTACCATGGCAAATGTTATTCAAAAATTGCAAAAGCCTACACTTATAATAGCACATAATAAGACATTGGCAGCCCAGCTCTATGGAGAGTTTAAAGAGTTCTTTCCTGAAAATGCGGTAGAATATTTTGTTTCTTATTATGATTATTATCAGCCTGAGGCATATGTGCCTTCCACAGACACATATATTGAAAAAGACTCTGCAATAAATGATGAGATAGATAAACTCAGACACTCGGCCACAGCATCACTTTCAGAAAGAAAAGATGTGATAATAGTGGCTTCAGTGTCATGTATATACGGACTTGGTAGCCCCATAGACTATCAGGAGATGGTAGTATCATTAAGACCGGGAATGGAAAGAGACAGAGATGATGTCATAAGAAAGCTGATAGATATGCAGTATGACAGAAATGATATGGACTTTCATCGTGGTACTTTTCGTGTACGTGGAGATGTGCTTGAAGTATTTCCGGCGGCATCCACATCCACAGCATTAAGATTCGAGTTCTTCGGTGATGAAGTGGACAGAATACTTGAGATAGATACACTGACAGGAAATATCCTGGCCGAACTTTCACATGCGGTCATTTTCCCGGCATCTCATTATGTGGTGGCGCCTGAAAAGATGATGATTGCCACACAAAATATTTTGGAAGAGTGTGAAGAGAGAGTAAAGTTCTTCAAATCGGAGGATAAGCTTATAGAAGCTCAAAGAATAGATGAACGAACTCATTTTGATGTGGAGATGATGAGAGAGACCGGATTTTGCTCGGGGATAGAAAACTACTCAAGACATCTTACCGGTTCAGCACCCGGTGAACCGCCATATACATTGATAGATTATTTTAAGGATGAATTTCTTATAATAGTAGACGAGTCTCATATTACCATTCCGCAGGTTAGAGGAATGTATGCAGGTGACAGATCCAGAAAGACTACCCTGGTAAACTACGGTTTCAGACTGCCTTCGGCACTTGATAACAGACCTTTGGAATTTTCAGAGTTTGAATCAAAGATAGATCAAATGCTTTTTGTATCAGCTACACCAAGTGTATATGAAAAAGAGCATGAAATGTTTAGAACGGAGCAGATCATAAGACCTACAGGACTTTTGGATCCGCCTATAAGCGTAAGACCTGTAGAAGGTCAGATAGATGATTTGATATCCGAAGTAAACAAAGAAATCGAGAAAAAGAACAAGATACTTATCACTACTCTCACCAAGAGAATGGCTGAGGATCTTACCGAATATATGAAGGAAGTCGGTATTAGAGTAAGATACCTGCATTCAGATATTGATACTTTAGAGAGAGCGGAGATTATCAGAGACATGAGACTTGATAAGTTTGACGTACTTGTAGGTATCAATCTTTTGCGTGAGGGACTTGATATACCGGAGATTACTTTGGTGGCAATACTTGATGCGGATAAAGAGGGATTTTTAAGAAGTGAGACCTCACTTATTCAGACCATAGGAAGAGCTGCAAGAAATGCGGACGGACATGTAATAATGTATGCCGATAATATGACGGATTCGATGAAGGCGGCAATAGATGAGACCTACAGAAGAAGAGGCATACAGGAAGCCTACAATAAAGAACATGGTATCACACCTACCACAATAAAAGAAGGCGGTAAGAGATCTGATAGCGATATCAAAAGGGTCGCCGAGAGCGTGTCAACTATTGATAAGGATGTGGAATCCATGGATAAAGCGGAGATAAACAAGCTTATAAAAGAGCTTGAAAAGAAAATGTTTAGAGTCAGCGGAGCTGGATTTTGAAAAATGCGGCACTTTTTGCGAGATAAGATAAGTGAGCTCAGAGCAAACTTATAAAAATAATAAATTGGAGAAGAGGAAGTGGCAGACAAAAAAAATGTGTCAAAAAGCCTGGAAAGAGTGGTTGCGGAGACAGCCATGCTTGCAGGTGAGACTATGCTCATAGCCGGAGCGGAAATCAGCAGAGTGGAAGATACGATGAACAGGATACTTGACTATTCAAAATGTGAATCACATACTGCATTTGTTCTGGCAACAGGTATTACCTTGACTTTGGACAGTGATGAAGGACTTATTACCATGTCAAAAAGAGTACCTGAAAGAACTACAAATATCAACAGAATATATCTGATAAACAATGTATCAAGAGCCTTGAGTGCAGGGAAAATGGATATATATGAGGCGTATTCCGAAATAAAAAAGATAAGGGATGTAAGACAGTTTACAGGTATTTTATACGGACTTTCCTTTGTAGGAGTGGCACTTTTTTTCACCATGATGCTTGGCGGAGATTTTACCGACTGTATGGTGGCTGGAGTTGCCGGACTTGCAATGGCAATCACACAGTGGGCGCTGGTTCCATTCGGGTTTAACTCATTTTTCCTGAATATGATCTCCACACTGTCCATGGCTTTGACAGCGGTGGGATTTCAAAGATTTGTATTTGCAAATATGAATATAGATCTGGTAATAATAGGCGGAATAATGCCGATAGTACCCGGAGTTATTTTTACCACAGCAATGAGAGATACTCTAAACGGTGATTACACCGCAGGTGTCAGTAGAATGCTTGAGACAGGTGTTGTGGCCTTTGCTGTTGCTGTAGGCGTGGCACTGGCATATGTGATTTTGTGAGGCGGATATGTTGTTTAAGATAATTGGTGCATTTATTGCAGTGGTGGCTTTTTGTATTATGATTGAGCTGCCGAAAAAATACATGGTACAGGCAGGAATGACCGGAATGGTTGGCTGGGCTGTATATCTTTTGATGGAGATGGTAGCAAGTAGGGTGGAGATTGCCGCCCTTGTTTCGGCACTTTGTATTGCAACAATGTCACATATACTTGCAAGAGTTTTAAAAGCACCGGTAAGTAATTTCCTTATACCGGGAATATTGCCGATAGTGCCCGGAGGCTCAATATACAGATGTGCGTACGCCTTTATAAGAGAGTCGTCAAACTTGAGTACTTATATGAACGAAGCATTAAAGATTGCGGGCTCAATAGCCCTTGCCATATTCTTTGTGGATTCGGTATTTAAGTTGCATTTACCGAAAAGATTTAAAAAATCAAAATAGATATAAAACAGGATAGCAACTTTATCAGTAAAAAGAGCAAGAATACAATTGACAAGGTAAGAGTAGAATCTTAATGTAATAGATAGTAGAATAAACTTTTTAATTTATGGAGACGTGTATGTATTATATTGGTGTTGATTTGGGAACCTCAGCCCTGAAGCTTGTAATGATGAACAGTAAGGGTGAACTTGTAAAGTCTGTATCAAAGGAGTATCCTCTATACTTTCCGCATTCCGGATGGAGCGAGCAAAAGCCCGAAGACTGGTTTATAGCGGTAAAAGAAGGCTTAAAGGAGATAGTCGCAGGCTTAGACGATAAGATAGGCGGTATCAGTTTCGGAGGACAGATGCATGGACTTGTTATCCTTGATAAGGATGACAATGTGCTAAGGCCTGCAATACTCTGGAATGACGGCAGAAGTATTGAGGAAACAGACTATTTGAACAATGTTATCGGGAAGGAAAAACTCTCCAAGCTCACTGCAAATATCGCATTTGCAGGATTTACCGCACCTAAGATACTTTGGGTGAAGAATAATGAGCCTGAGATTTTTTTGCAAAAAAATTTCAAAAAAATAATGCTTCCAAAAGATTATATCAGCTATATGCTTAGTGGAAGCTTTTGCTACAGATTATTCTGATGCTTCCGGTATGTTGCTTTTGGATGTGAAAAAAACAAAAAAATGGTCATCCGAAATGATTGAAATATGTGGTATTTCAGAAAATATGCTTCCAAAACTTTTCGAGAGCTTTGAAGTGGTAGGAAATATAAAACCTGAACTTGCAAAAAGAGCTTGGATTGAATGAAGATATAAAAAAATAATAGCCGGAGCCGGAGATAATGCGTACTGCAGACCATAGGAACAGGTACTGTGGGAGAAGGAGCCTGCAATATTTCTTTGGGAACTTCAGGAACCATATTTATATCCAGTCAAAACTTCGGAGTGGATAAGTATAATGCGCTTCATTCATTCGCTCACTCGGACGGAAAGTACCATCTTATGGGATGTATGCTTAGTGCGGCTTCATGTAATAAATGGTGGATGGAAGATATTTTAAAGACAAAGGATTTTTCAAAAGAACAGGAAAAATATAGATAATCTTGGAGAAAATAAGGTGTTCTTTTTACCATATCTTATGGGAGAGCGCTCACCTCACAACGACCCTGCTGCAAGAGGTACATTTATCGGAATGAGTATGGACACAAGGAGAGAAGATATGACACTTGCAATACTGGAGGGTGTTACTTTCGGTCTCAGAGATTCTCTGGAAGTGGCAAGAAGCCTCGGCATAGAGATAAAGAAGACCATGATATGCGGCGGAGGTGCAAAGAGTGCACTTTGGAAAAAAACTCGTGGCAAATATCATGAATGTAGAAGTGGAAGTACCTGTCAGCGAAGAAGGTCCGGGATTTGGAGTCGCCATACTTGCATGAGTAGGATCGTAATGAATACGAAAGTGTTGAAGCGACTACAAAGTCCATAATAAAAAAATAAAAGAAAGAATACAACCGGAATCGGAACTTGTGGCAAAAATATGAGGAAAGATACCAAAAGTTTAGAAAGATATATCCGGCACTTAAGGGTATATTTAAAGAGATTTTATAAGGAGGGAAATTTATGTTACAGATAGGAACAAAAGCACCGGAGTTTTCACTTCCGGATGAGAACGGAACAGTCAGAAATCTTTCAGATTATGAAGGTAAGAAACTTATATTATATTTTTTTATCCTAAGGACAATACTCCGGGATGCAGTGCGCAGGCTTGTGGCTTCGGAGAGTTGTATCCGCAGTTTACGGAAAAAGGAGTAGAGGTTGTAGGCATCAGTAAGGACAGTGTGGCATCACATAAGAAGTTTAAAGATAAATATTCACTGCCGTTTACTCTGCTTTCAAATCCTGAGCTTGATGTGATACAGGCTTATGATGTGTGGCATGAGAAAAAACTCTATGGAAAAGTATCTATGGGAGTGGTAAGAACCACATATCTTATAGACGAAAAGGGAGTTATCATAGAGGCTATGGATAAGGTAAAAGCTGCCAAGAATCCGGCTGAGATGTTGGAGATTTTGGAATGAAAAATAGTAGTATCACCTGCCAAGACAATGATAGAAAATACGGACTGTTATATCGGAAGCAGTGTACCTACATATATTGATAAGAGCAAGATCCTTTTTAGAAGAGATAAGACAAAGATCTTACGAAGAGCTGAAAGAGATCTGGAAATGCAATGAAAAAGATTGCAAATGAAAAATTTTGACAGATTTAAAAATATGAATTTGCAGGGGAGTCTTACCCCTGCAATATTTTCTTATCAAGGTATACAGTATCAGTATATGGCGGTAAATGTAATGGAAACCTCTGCAATAGAGTATATAAAAGAGAATTTATATATACTTTCGGGATTTTTTTCGGAATACTTAGAGCATTTGACGGCGTAAGTCCGTACAGACTTGAGATGCAGGCAAAGATGGAGATAGGAGAGCACAAAAAAATCTGTATGAGTTTTGGGGGCGATAAAATATATAAAAAGATTTTTTTGAAACAGGAGAAGTAGTAATAAATCTTGCCTCAAAAAGAATATTCAAAAAAACTATAGAAAGCTATCTTTCAAAAAGAAAATAAATTCATCACATGTGTGTTTGCCGAGAAAAAAAGACGGTAAGGTAGTACAAAAAAAGCCACCATGGCAAAGATGGCAAGAGGTGAGATGGTAAACTTCCTTGCAACCGGAAATATCCAAAAATGAAGAGGAAATAAAAAAAGTTTGACAGACTCGGATTTAAATTTGATAAAGAGCTTTCAAATGAGAAAAAAATATGTGTTTATATTAGAGTAATTTCGGAAGGTTATTATGTATATTTCAAAACCCTATAAGGGAAGACCTGTTGATATAGAAAACAGACAGGACAAAGAAAAAAGATGTTATGATTTTTTGGACAGTCTGGGAGTGGAATACGAAGTTGTAGACCATGATGAAGCTTCAGATATGGAAAAATGCAAGGAGATAGAGGGTACGCTTGGAGTTAAGATATGCAAAAAAATATAGTTCTTTGCAACAGACAGGAAACAAAGTTTTTTTCCTCTTTATGATGCCCGGAGATAAGAAAGTATGTTACAAAAAGATATCTCAAAGAAACTTGATATGTCCAGACTCTCCTTTGCAAAAAGAAAACTATTTGAAGGAATTTTTGGATGTAACTCCGGGATCTGTAAGTGTACTGGGACTTTTTAAATGACAAGGACAACAGAGTTGACCTTGTTATAGACAAAGATGTAATACAGGCTGATTTTATCAGATGTCATCCATGTGAGAATACCTCAACACTGAAGATAAGCACTGAAGATTTTTTAAATAAGATAATACCTGCATTGGGAAAAGAAGCTAAAATAATAGATAATTGAAAATGAATAATAAAAAAAGGATATTTGCGAGCAATAGACTTAAAAATCCTTCTATGCCTCGGTAGAGTGCAGAGAAAGAAAATTGGATCCCTTGGATATAAATCTGGTGGTGGCTGATGAGAGCAGAACCTCAAAGACTATCTGTCTTGCGGTAAGTCCCGCACTTAAGACCTTTGGAATACCGGGAAGGCCAAGACTTTTTGAAGTAATAAAAAGGCTGCAGGAAGTAAATCACAGAAGAGAAAAACTTGTAGGAAAGTCTGAAGGAAAGTCATATTCTCTTGAAGAACTCAAAAAAATGTAAAACTGGAAGTTGATATGGTAGTGGCTGTACCGAGAATGAAAAAAATATGGAATACAGCGCAAGGATAATCAGTGTATATCTAAAGTATGTCTCACCTGAGGACATCTATGTATATTCGGTGGATGAGGTTTTTTTATAGATATTACCGGGTATGCAGGTGATGATGCAACAGGATTTGTGGAAAAAATGGTAAAAGATGTCCTTGATACCACAGGAATAACGGCAAGTGCAGGTATAGGGTGAAAACATGTACCTTGCAAAAAGTGGCTATGGACATCATGGCAAAAAGAGCAAAAACCCTAATGAACACGGGGCAAGAATAGGAGAACTGAGTGTCAAATCCTACAGAGAAAAGCTTTGGAGTCATACACCTATTACAGATTTTTGGAGAATAGGAAGAGGTTATGGCAAGAACCTTGCAAAGTACGGAATATATACAATGGGAGATATTGCAAGGGAGAGCTTAAAAAAGAATCGTGCCAATGAGGGAATGAATCTTTTATATAAGCTGTTTGGAAAAAATGCAAGCTTTTTGATAGAACATGCCTGGGGAATCGACAATACGGAAATCAAAGATATAAAAGCATATACACCTGAAAAGAAAAGCGTAAGCGAAGGACAGGTATTGCTTAGAGCATACAGCTATGAAGAGGTAAGGACCATAGTTATAGAGATGGCGGAAAGACTCTCATTTTCACTGCTTGAAAAAGATACTGTCACAAGGCAGATAACTTTAAGTATAGGATATGATATAGACAGTTTAACAGATCCTGAGACAGCTAAAAAAATATACCGGGAATATTATAAAAGACTTTTTACGGAAGGAGCGTACCTGAGGGAGCGCATGGCTCGATAAATCTTTTATCATATACCAATTCCACAAAAGAGATCTGCAAGAAAAGTGAGGAGCTGTTTGAGAAACTTGCAAATCCCATATTGCTGTTTAGAAGGATAACAATAGTTGCGAGTGAGATAAGTCATAAAAAAACAGCGCAGGCTGTACAGGGAAATCTCTTGGAAGTAAACAGCATTTCGGAAGAAAAAGAAAGCAGCAGAATGAAAGCCGTACTTAAAGTAAAAAGAAAATTTGGAAACAATGCCATATTTAAAGGGCTTAATCTCAAAGAAGAGGGAACTGCACTTGACAGAAACAGGCAAATAGGCGGACATAGGGAATAAAGTGGAAATACATTGAAAAAAATATCGAAAAATGATATATACTGTAGATAACAGTTTATTACTTCAGTTCGTAAAAATCAAATAAGGAGACATCTTATGAGAAAACTTAAGACAATTTTTGTTACAATGGTACTTGCGGTATTTCTACTTAGCGGATGTTTTCGTTCAGACAAGGCCGAAAATAACGAGCCGGATGCTCTGACAAAAACATCATGGATTTCATATGATGACGGATCATATTGGGTGTTCAATGATGACCACAGCTTTTTCTGGTATCAGGAGAAGGGGATTACCGATGACAATTATTATGGCGGAACATATAAATTGTACAGAGGTGAGAAGGCAATGGATTTTATAGAAAAGAAGCTTTCCTCCTATGGTGTGACCAAGGCCGAGCTGATGGAAGTTATAAACAGATCGGATCAATATACAGTAGAAGATTTTATATGCATTTATACAAAGAATACGACATTTATGTTAGAGGGTAAGGAGCAGATATCTAAGCCGAATATGATACCCTACATGGGATTTCTTTTGGAAGACGAAACTGTACTGGATATTGCAAATATGAAGACCGCATCTTACTACGGATTTATTAAAGAAGAATAGAAAATTTATACAGCCCACGCATTTATGTTACTGATAAGTTAAAGTATTACTTTGTCAGGATATAAATGCGCGGGCTTTTTGATTGGAGAGATAGAATGGAAAAGAGAAAAATAAGCCAAAATGAAGAAGCAATAAGAGGTATTCTGATAATAATAGCATTCATAGTTGGACTGGTATTCCTTAGAGATATACTGGCAAAAAGGGGAGTGAGCATTTTTATGCTGACAAGGCAAGATTATATGAATGCAGTAGAATATTATATGCAGAAAAAATATGGAGAGAAGTTTGAAGGGGAGTATATAGTTGATAATAGTATATATGTACATCCAAAGGCAAAAACCTGAGTGGCATGCAGTAGTAGAAGTTTATAGTAAAAATGGGCTAACTTACTTTAGTGATAATTATGTAGGATATCTGAAGAAGGAAGAACTTGAGAAGTATATATATGAGCTGGTAAAACCGATATATGGAGAGTGTAAAGTTTACACACAACCATATGGTTTTTCGCTGGATGACAGCTTTAACAAAGATACAGATATAATGACATATGTAAGTAATAGTGACTACACTACTTGTATATTCACAGATAAAAAAATGTTGAAAAATAGAGAAAAAAGATTTTAGAAAGGCATGTGAAATATTTGTAGAAAAAGATTTTGCAGACTAACAGATTGCTGGTTACACATATTACAAAAAGAAGACTTAGATAAGTTTGAAGAAAGATTGATAGACTATACATTCAATAAGTTAAAGTTTTATTGTAGAATTTCCAGCTTTTTATGATAAGGCATACAAAAACAGGTTTTGACGATATGCGTATATTGGAAGGAGACAAGGGATATGGCAAGTGATAGGCCTACAGATAAAGACTTGCACGAAAAAAACACAAATGCCGGAAAAGAGTAAGTATATTAAAGGTAGGATTAAAGGAACAGTGGATATTGCATCGGAGGGATGAATTTATGCTAAGGAAATATAAGAAGATAATTTGTGCAATAGTAATTATTATTATCGTATTTGCATTATATACTGTAAATAAAAATAGCTTTTTTTCCATGATCCGGAGTTTGAAAGATTGGTAAGAGAAAAATAAAGCTAACTATGAGGTGGTATCCATAGACGAATACAAAAAGAATCAATCCTATTGAGGGTATCATTTGGAAGGACGATCTTAAGGATGTAGATAATATATATATAAACTTTAGAAAATATAAAAATAAGAGATATAAGTGACCTGGTATATTTTAAGAACGCTAAATTAATATGGTTGGTATATTCAAGTGCATATGACGGAGATAAAAAGTATATATGAGGATGAGAATGTACTTGATAATTTATACAAGATAAAAAGATTTAAAAATACTTGGATGACTTGCAATTATATCACTTAAAGTTAGATGATGAAGCTATAGAAAAATATAAAGAAAAATGTTTCCTAATGCGAGGGTAGTTATAGAGTAAATATATACGGATGTTTGTATATATGTGAATACAGAATTTATCCAAGTCACAAAAGTAGATACCGGGGAAAATTGAAATGACAAAAAGAGTGTATTGAGAATTTTAATACAAATTTTTTTAAAGTCTGTAAGTTTGAAATATTTGCCGGAGGTATGGGATATGATGAAAAAGAGAAGAATACAAATTGTTATTGTTGTGATGTCGGTAATTTGTATATACATTATGAACCAAATAGCCTTTTTTAAAGACAGAGAGTTTGAAAGGGCGGTAAGAGATACTTTAATATCATCTAAAGTGTCAATGGTAGATATAAGAGAAAAAGGCCTTAGATGGAATAATTTGGAGAAAAGATCTTGAAAAAGGTAGACTTTGTAACAATAAATTTCAGAAAAATACAATATAAAGAATATTGAAGATATAAAGTACTTCAAGAATGCTAAATTTATAGGGTTTTGTTATGTGAGTACATATGTCGGAGATAAGAGTATTTACGAGGATGAGCATGTGCTCGATAATATATATTTAATAAAAAAATTGGCACATTTAAAGAAGCTGGATTTATATCATTTGAAGATAAATTAAGACATTGAAGCTATGTTTCCTGATGCAGAAGTTTTTATCGTGTAGAGGTTAAAAAATCAAATGTTGAAAAAAAGAAGACTAAGTCAGAATGAAGAAGCAATAAGAGGTATTCTTATAATAATAGTATTTATAGTGGGACTGGTATTCCTTAGAGATATGCTGGTAAAAAGGGGAGTAAGGATTTTGATGCTGACAAGGCAAGATTATATGAATGCAGTAGAATATTATATGCAGAAAAAAATACGGAGAAAAGTTTGAAGATGAGTATATAGTTGAGGACAGTATATATGTTCACCCAAAGGCAAAACCTGAGTGGCACGCAGTAGTAGAGATTGAAAATGACGGAATAATGACATCTTTTCATGATAATTATGTAGGATACCTGAAGAAGGAAGAACTTGAGAAGTATATATATGAGCTTATAAAACCTGTATATGGGGAGTGTAAAGTTTATACTCAGCCATGGGGATTTGCAATTGATGATAGCTTTGACAAGGATACAGATATAATGACATACGTAAGTAGTGGGAGTTATGATTCATGTGTATTTACATATAAGAAGGCTATAGATATAGAACAGGATTTTTAGAAAAAGCTTGTAATATTTTTTTGAATAAAAAAACTTACAGAGTACTGAATTAATGGTTACATATATTACAGAGGAAGATTTTTAATAAATTTGATGAAACTATGATGGATTACACATTTAATAGTTTAAGGTTTTATTATAGAATTTCAAGTTTATATGATAAAGTAGATAGAGTGGGATTTGACAAAAATAGATATTGTAGAAGGTAACAAAAAAATTATGGAAAGCAAGAGACCTACCGATAAAGATTTGTAGGAAAAAGCACTATATGATATTATGCAGTATTTACCATTAGATAAATTAAGTATAAAGAATTACAATAACATAGATAATATAGTTGAAAAGGCACAAATAGAGTATAAATTACTAGGGGAATCTGAACAGAAAGCCATAGAAGAAAATTTCCCGGCAATAGAGGCAATCTTAAAGGACAGACCTGAACTTGGCAAGGCTAAGATATCAAATATGTGTTGGTAGGGTAATGATGGTGATGGTAAAATGAAAAAAAGAAGACTAAGTCAGAATAAAGAAGCAATAAGAGGTATTCTGATAATAATAGCATTCATAGTGGGATTGGTATTCCTTAGAGATATACTGGCAAAAAGGGGAGTGAGCATTACTATGTTAACAGAGTTAGACTATATAAATGCAGCAGAATATTACATGCAGAAAAAATACGGAGAAAAGTTTGAAGGAGAATATATATATGAAGGTAGCGTGTATGTACACCCAAAGTCAAAACCGGAGTGGCATATAGTAGTGGACTTTGAGAGTGAGGGAGGGATGACATATTTTCATGATAATTATGTAGGGTACTTAAAGAAAGCAGAGCTTGAGAAGTATATATATGAGCTTGTAAAACCTATATATGGGGAGTGTAAGGTGTATACACATCCATATGGTTTTTCACTTGATGATAGCTTTAATAGAGATACTGATATAATGACATATGTGAGTAGTGGTAGTTATACTACATATATATTCACATATAAAAAAAGGCTGAAAAATATAGAAAAAGACTTTAGAAAAAGTATGTGATATTTTTTTCTGAATAAAGATTTACAGAGTAGCGAATTAATGACCACATATATTACAAAGAAAGATTTTGATAATTTTTGAAGAGGAATTAAAAGACTATAAATTTAATAGTTTGAATTTTTTTATTGTAGAATTTCTAGTTTATATAGTAAGGCAAATAAAGAGGGATTTGATGAAGTAGATATAGTGAAAGGGAATGAAGAGTATGGGAAATGATATGCCAACTGATAAAGAATTGCAGGAAAAAGCGTTATATGACATTGTGCAGTATTAGTCGGATATAAATATGATGAGTTGAATAGAGTTGTAAGTATTGAAGACAATAATGGAGGGAAAAAGACTTTATAAGTATAATGGGCTTGGAGATATCACAGAGGTAACAAATTCTTTTTGGAGAGAAGAGAACATATGAGTATACAGCAAATAGGCAGGTGTCAAAATTAAAAGGATTTTGACGGGAAAAACCTATGAAGTAAAGTACAATAATATAAATTTACCTGTAAGGTTAAAAAGATAAAAAAACGGAAATACTACAGAGTATGTATATGATAATATTAGAAGAATATCTCAGATAAAGCGAGCTGACGGAGTGGAAAAAAATTTGAATATGACAAGAGGGGCAATATGACTAAAATGATTGCTCCTGACGGAAGTATGAAGAGATTTTCCTATGATGACAATAGAAATATTGTCAGTGTTACTTACCCGACAGGTCTAAGCGAGAATTATAAATATGATAAGTTAAATAGGTGCATCAGTAAGGAATTTTCTGACGGAGTGAAGTCTGATTTTGTTTATGACGGAGACAGACTTGTTGAGATAGTACTGCCAAGCGGAAGTATCAGATATGAATATGATGAATATGGAAGAGTGTTAAAGCAAACCTTGGATGAGAATATCAGTGAAAGCTTTGTATATGATTCTATGAACAGGGTATTGGAGTATACCGATATATTTGGCAATGTATCAGGCTATGAATATAATCAGAACGGCAGAGTAAAAGCGGTTAATTTAAGTGATGATGTAAAAATACATATATACTTATGATAAGTTTGGAAGACCTACAGAAGAAAGCCGACTGGCGGGCGATGCGGAAAATAAGATCTATTATGCTTATGACGACTTGGGAAGAGTATCCGGAATAAGGACTGATACCGGTAGAGAAAAATACTTATAGCTATGATAATGAAGGAAATATAACATCTATTAAAGACAGTATCGGAAATACGAACTATTTTTAAATATGGTGTAGGAAATACACTTGAAAAAGTGGTTGACGGTGACGGTCTGGTAAGTGAGTACAGTTACGATAAAATGTACAATCTTGTAGGAATAAGACAGTACAAAAAAGATAATGAAAATGACTGTATGACAAGATGCTATCATAGAAACAATATGGGCAGAATATTTAAAATAGAAAATGCCGACAGTACTTATAAAACTATGGATTATAACAGTCTTGGACAAGTGGTGAAAAATATTGATGAAGACGGTTTTAAAACAGAGCTAAAGTACAATGAAGCAGGACTTCTAACTTCGATGAAATGTTCTGACGGAAATTATGCAAACTATGAGTATGACGGCAACAGATTTTTGAAAGCTGTATCAGGAAGCTTCGGAAGTATGAGCTTTGAAAGAGATAAGAAAGGATTGGTGAAAAAGGCTTTAACTACAAAGGGACACAGTATTGCTTACGAATATGATAAGTTTGGAAGAACTGTGGCGATAGTATATCCTGACGGTAAGAAGGTAGGCTATAACTATGATAAAAAAGGTAGACTTATAGAAACAGTTTCAGGAAACGAACATATAAGGTTGACTTATGACTGTTTGGGCAGAATTGAATCAAGAGAGTATAGCGATGGAAGCAAAACTTTCTATGAATACAATGATATCGGAAGTCCGACAAAAATAACGCATATCAGTGATGAAAAAATCAATATGGAATATACTTATGCATATGATTTGGTAGGAAATAAGACAGGTATAAGTATAAATAAGAACGGAAGTGTAAAGGATTACAGTTATTCTTATGATGAGGTAGGAAGAATCACAAAAGTTGTATTGGACGGTAAAATGCTAAGGGAATACAGCTATGATATCTTCGGAAACAGAACCGCTAAAGTAGAACATGCTGAAGATGAAGTGATTACTACAAACTATATCTATAAGGGAGGAAAACTCGCAGAAGAGCGTATAGTTAAGAATAACAGTTTGATTCAAAAAAAGGTATGAGTATGACAAGAGAGGAAAATCTTATCAAGAAGTTTTTCAGGTGGTGAGCTTGAAGCAGAGTACAAATACAACGGATTGGGACAACTTATAAGTGTCATATCCGGTAAAAATATTGTTACTTATGAATATGACGGACTTGGTCACAGAATAGGTAAGACAGAGACTGACGGAAATGAGTCACATACTACAAGCTATGTAATTGATATCAGAAAAAAGACTGATAATATACTATGGCAAAACAGTGATGGAAATGAGAGAAGTTTTGTGTGGGATATTCAACTGATATCAGAGGTGGAGGATGATAACAGCACTAATATCATATGTGATGAGCTTGGAAGTGTAATACTTGAAGGGGGTAAGCTTTTTGATTACTCAGAGTTTGGAGAAGTGCTTGGAAGCAAACCAAAGAACTTCGGATTTGCCGGTCTCATGGTAGATGATATAAGCGGAAACTATCTTTCAGCTACAAGAATGTACGATGAAAATCTGGGAAGATTCCTTGGAAAGGATAAAATCAAGGGAGATCTAAGATATGGATTTACCCAAAACGAGTATACATACTGCTATAATGCACCACTGATATTTGTGGACAGTACAGGAGAAACACCGGAAGCAAATGCACTTACCTATAAAGATTTTGCGGGGTATGCGTTGGACTATATGGAATACACTATCTCTCCTGGAGGCTATGCTCTGAAAGAATTGGCTATTGAGGGTATAAGAGATTATGTTAAATTTGTACCAAGAGGAGCGATAGATTTATATATGAATAGTACGTACAAATTGTCAACTAATAAGATTTTTCATACTGATATGATAAAAAAATATGGGAATGAAAGAGTACAATGCAATTAAAAAAATCTTAGAAATATTGCAGAGGTTACAGGTTTTAGTGATTTGTTAAATTATCTTACTGTAAACGGTATAAGAAGTGATAGATTACTTAATAAATTTGATTTTTATAAAGATGATAAAGGTCTCATTCATGCAATCAATAGTTGCTGGCAAAAAGGTCTGGGGATATAATAAGGTTTATGATTTTTGCATTTGATGCATTTACATCCATGAATAGAGCAAGGTTTCAATTTGGATCAGAAAAACGACTTTTACACTATGGATGTGGAAAGGAGATTATTTTAATTTTGGAGCCGGTAGTGAAATGGGTATATATAGTGGTAATAATTATCATGTGGATTGTTATACACAAAGTCACTTGAAGATGTATATGAATTTAACACTTAAAGATGGAACAGTAGTATCTGATTGGGATGCATATGATCAGTGGCAGTGGTGGATTACAAGTTTTAATCCAGATAAAAAATTTCAAGATATAAAGGCTGAGGATTTAGTAATGGTGGGAATGGTTGACTTTAATGAGGAAAGATCTATGTGGAAAGAGTTTGTACATACAGCAGAATTTGATGATCATAATGTTGAAAAAATAAATGATAACTGGTGTCTTGATTTGGTACATCGCAATGCTGTAATGACATGGAAAGGAGGAAATAGAAATTGACAAAATCTAAAAGCTTTGGAAGTCCTTTTTAGCATTATGCATACTTATAGGATGTATAGCTGTGGTCAAAATTGCTAAATTTGTATATGAATTCAATGAAAAAGATAGTTATATATTTGATGATTCTATAGTAGTAAAATGAATATATAGAAAAAGATAGTAAAAGCATTTAATACAAATGATAGGGAGCTCTTAGCAAGCCTCTTTCCGGAGCATGCAAGGAGTAAGATAGACAATTTTGATAAAAAGATAGATAGAATTATTAGAGAGAATGAGACATGGCCATCTTCAATAATAAGGTATACTCTAGATAGGAATAACAATCTTCAATCATATTCGGATATGGGTAAGGTACAAAGGATAGTATATGCCAATACTACTATAGAGTTTGCAGATCCCAAAGAGGGAGAAGTACACAGACCAAGCTTAAAAAATTGCTATGGAGATTATACCTGTAGATGATTTCAATGAAAATAATATTGGAATAGCTGTATTTGCTATAGATTATGGGTATTTCAGTACAGATGGTGTAGATAAAGAGAAAGATGGGTATGATATCTATGCATTTGGTCACTAAGTTACTACGAATAGAGGAAATTTAATAGATGGAAATTAAATCAAATAGTAATGGTATGAATGGAGTAGTAGAAAAGTTTTGATATCCTGAATAATAGACTGAATTTAATTAGAGAAGATTTGGTGAATATCATTACAGACATTGATGACTACTGGATCGGAAGAAGTGGAGACAGCTTCAAATATATTTGTTGGTATTTAAAAATATTATTAGATACAGGGTGTAGTGAGTTGTATAAACTTAGGAGTGAAGTTAATGATGCAAAAAGAGGCTATGAATTACAATGACGATATCCTTTCAAATCAGATACAAAAATAAGGAGCATATAAAAGTATGAAAAAATTTTTTTACCTTATAATTGTATTAATAATTGCAATATTAATCTATGTGAGTGTAAGAGATGATAATCACCCACCGGAAGAAAGTGAGTATAGAAATAAGGTACTTTCTGCATTGGAAGAACATGATGCAGATAAGCTGAAATCACTATTTTCTAAGAATGCGAGCGATAACATCGAAGATTTTTGACTTTAAAATTGCATTACTAATGAAAAAAATATAAAGGGAAATTGATAAGTGCTAAATATGATAGAAATTACCCTATAGTTACAGAAGATAAGGAAAAAGGGAATAAAAAAAGGATTGAGACTTATTATGTGGTCAAAACAGATGAAATTGATTTAAGGTTTATGTACCTTCAGGTTGTTGCCAAGGATGATGAGGATCCTGATGAGGTAGGTATCAGCTCTATGATGTATTCACCTGAGATTTGGCAGATTACCATGGATGACAGCAACAGAGGATATTATCTGTGGGTAGATAATCCACTTTGGGCAGACTTTGTACAGCCTGATGATGTTATGACTACAGAGAGCGACAGGTAGATATTTTTAGGACTCCTATGAAAAAAAGCATAGGAGTTCTGTTAATACACAAATAATATGGTAAGTCTGCAAGAGAAGTTTAACGGAAAGGAAATGTGGAAATGAATTATACATTATCATTTTACTTGGGGAATATTTACAATAATATGTATGATTGTGGTGAGCAGAATAGCTTTTTTTAAGGATGCGGAGTTTCTCAGAGCGGTAAGAGATACTATGGGTAAAAATCGTATGTCTCTGGCACATAAAAGAGAGAAGCCTATCAAGGGTATCATTTGGAAAAAGAATTTAAAGAAGATGAACTTCTTATCAATCAATTTTAAGGACTACCATGTTAAGGATGTGAGTGACCTTGAATATTTTAAGAATGTTGAGACAATTATCTTGACATATATGGGTGATAATGAGGAAGATATCGGTATGTATGATGAGGAACATGTCCTTGATAATCTGAATAAAGTAAGGGATTTTAGTAAGCTTAGAAGGGTACAGTTATATCATCTGAACGCAGATAAGAGTGTGAAGAACGAATGTCCGAGAGCAATAGTGTTTATAGACTAGTTTTTACGTTAAGGAGAGACATGGATGAAATTAGAGTATAAAAAGCGTATATATTGGTTGCTGAGGTTTATGCTTATTATATGTGTAATCAATGTACTGACCGGATTCTATGAGTTTTGTACTTCAATCAAAAATGCAAATGCAAACCAAATCATATGGAAAGGCGAGAGATATAATAGGGACGGAAGTGCATATCACAGTATAGATGAGCTTAAGTATTTGGTGGATATACCGACAGATTGTGACGTAAAAGATATCTGGGCGGTGGCAAGTTATTATGCAAAGGATGACAGTGAGTGTGATACAAGACTTAAGGAACTTAAGGGTATATATGATGAAGGGGGAGCAAAGGCTGTCGTAGAGGATATCATGTCTAAAGATGTAGGAGATGATAAAAAGACTATGATGGAGTATCTGATAGTGGATGGTTGCCTAATAGAAAGCCTTGATAACGACACGGAATTGCTGAATAATGTCCTTGAACACTGCTATGACAGAGACTATGGATTCCTTGGATACAAAAGATATATTAATATCGGAAATAAGCTTTATAAAAAGAATGGAAAGATTGAAAGAATTATTGAAGCATTTGAAACTTTAAGCAAGTATACAATTGATAGTGCAATTGTGATGCCAAAATCAAAAGATGGGCATGAAAGTGCAATTGAAACAACACACTATCATCGTATGATACAACTATTCCAGGCATTCTCAAGTTTATCATATTTTGACGATAATCTTTTAGTGGCAAAATCATATCCCGGGATGGATAATAAGAAATATGTTGTGAAGGCGGCTATAACAAAACATTATGATATTATTTTAAGTTATAAAAAAATATAAATCATTTATAGGCCTTGGACATATCAGTATATACGGAAGATATAAGAATTTAAATATGGTGATAGAAGATGTAAAAATTAGAAATTTAAATTATGATGATGTTTTTAAGTATTTATATGACAAAGATCCTACAGGTAATATAGTGGCTAATAATTTAATTAGTTTAGAATGTTTATCAATAGTTTTTAGACTATGTGGTACCCTATACACTGGTATATGATACAGATGTGCATACACTTGAGGGAATAAGCTACGGATTTTATCCTGTGCTTCCGGTGTATAGTTACTTTGATATATACAATTTAGTTGCATCTCCTGACAGTCACTATATAGATACAGTAGAAGCCATAAAAAACTTTAATACAAATTTTTCAAAGGGTGGTTATTTTGGAGAGTTTGCAGATGATATAGGCTACGATGAAAACAACCCGGTAACATTGGAAAATTTTGGTGAAAGGATAGAGGAACTTTGCAATATGGAAGAAAAATATTATGAATTACCGGAAGTAGGGTACTATTTCAGTATAAGAGATATTACAGAAGATTTGAGCAAAGAGGAACCGTTCCATAGGAAAAAATAGAGGAGAAATATGTATGTCAAAATATATTATGGCCTTTGATGCTGGCACTACAAGCAGCAGATGTATCATATTCAATCGAAAAGGTGAGATATGTGAGATGGCACAAAAAGGAGCTGACACAGCATTATCCGAAGCCCGGCTGGGTGGAACATAATGCGGATGCTATATGGTCTCACACAGCTGAGTGTGGCGGTGGAAGCTATGGCAAGGCTTGGAATAAGTGCTTTTGATATTGCAGGCATCGGGATCACAAATCAAAGAGAAACTACTGTAGTTTGGGATAAGGAAACAGGTATTCCTGTGTATAGGGCAATAGTCTGGCAGTGCAGGAGAACTGCGGATTATTGTAATGAACTTAAAAACCGTGGATATACCGATATAATTCGTGATAAAACGGGTCTGATGCCGGATGCATATTTTTTTCGGGAACAAAGATAAAGTGGATACTTGACAATGTGGAAGGTGCAAGACAAAAAAGGCGAAAGAGGGAAAGTTACTTTTTGGGACGGTTGATACATGGCTTATTTGGAAACTTACAAACGGTAAGGTACATGTGACCGATTATTCAAATGCTTCAAGAACAATGCTTTTTAATATACATACATTGGAATGGGATGAAGAAATACTGGATTTACTTGATATTCCAAAGTCAATGCTGCCACAGGTGAAGGAGTCTTCATGTATATATGGGGAAGTCGATTCATCGTATTTCGGACAGAGTATTCCTATTGCAGGTGTGGCGGGTGACCAGCAGGCGGCATTATTCGGACAGACCTGTTTTGAGATGGGGGAGGCAAAGAGTACTTATGGTACAGGTTGCTTTCTGCTTATGAATACAGGTGAAAAGCCTGTTAAATCCGATAACGGACTGGTGACAACTATTGCATGGGGAATAAACGGAAAGATAAATTATGCCTTGGAGGGTTCCGTCTTTGTAGCGGGAGCTTCGATACAATGGTTAAGGGATGAGATGCGCCTGATAGATTCATCAGGAGATTCCGAATATATGGCAATGAAGGTTGAGGATACAAACGGTTGTTATGTGGTACCTGCTTTTACAGGACTTGGAGCGCCATACTGGGACCAATATGCCAGAGGTACTATTGTAGGTATTACCGGTGGTGTTAATAAATATCATATAATCAGGGCTACATTAGAGTCTATGGCCTATCAGGTGAGGGATGTACTTGATGTAATGGAGAAGGATTCCGGTATAGTACTTAGTTTATTGAATGTGGACGGCGGTGCCAGTGTAAATAACTTTTTAATGCAGTCACAGGCGGATTTTTGCAATGTGCGTGTAGAACGTCCGAAATGTGTGGAAACTACGGCACTTGGAGTGGCATATCTTGCAGGGCTTGCGGTAGGTTTTTGGAAAAGCACAGAGGATATAAAGGGCAGCAGAAAAATTGACAGAGTATTCACACCGAATCTTTGTGAAGAAGTAAGAAAAGAGAAGATAAGGATGTGGAAGAAGGCTGTGAAGTATGCCTTCGGCTGGGCAAAGGAAGATTAGGATATAAAGGCATTGATTTAGTGTGAAAAAAATCAATGCCTTTTAAAGTATTGGCTTATTGCTTGGAGATTAAATTTTGCTGAAATTTTTTGCTGATTTCCATGATGTCTTTGATAAAGTCGATGGCGCTGTCTGTATATTCCTTATTTTTTTACGATGGCTTTTTACTTTTGATACTACGATATCCTCTCTGTTTTGATTTAGAATGGGAAGATTATTCTTTATTTTGTATTCTGCAATATCATTTACTACATTCATTCTCTCTTCAAAGAGCGCTATAAGTTCTTTGTCTATTGTATCAATTCTTTTCACGCAGATTTTTCTAATTCATTCATAAGTACTCCTTTAATTCAAATAAAAGCTTTTAACTGAATATATTTTTGACTTATTTGAGAATAAAAAGTAAATATGAGATTTTGATTTTCCACAGGATTTTTTTATTTGACAAAAAAAGGCAAAAAAATAAATATAATTAGATTATGGACTATAAAAAAATTAAATTTTTAAACAATTAGAAGCGAATGATATACCGAAGTATGCCAAGTTTTATGGACTTAGGCATAACAGAACATGTGACAGTGTAGAGCTTGAGAGCTTTTATATGGAAAGAATATTATAATGTAAGAGCGACCGTTGCGATGAGAGATGATGAGGAAAGTCGGACTTTTTATGGCTTATGGGGGATGAGGACAGACCTTTTTCTGCTATGCCTCTTTGTAAGGAAGATGACCTTGAATATTGCTTCGGCTTAATGGTGGAGTATTTTAATGAAGTATTGAACTTGCCCTTAAAGATTCATCTGGCGGATGAGGAAGGAATAAAAGGCATTGAATTTGCCGGAGGATAAATTTATTGTAAGGCTGGAGGAAGATGCGAAGGATTATCTTTACGAAGGAGAGAAACTTAGAACTCTTTTCAGGAAAGAAGCTTCACAAAAAAGAAAAACCATTACAATAATTTTATAAAGAATTATGGTGACAGGTATGAGTACAGGGCACTTGGATGTAATCCTACAGACAGAGATGATGTCTTCAAGTTTTTGGATAAGTGGAGAGCACAAAAGGGAGAAGAGGTTGAACAACATCTGGATCCTGAGGTAGAAGGAATACATGATATTTTACTCAATTGTACAAGACTGAATATCAGAATGGGAGCAATATATATTGACGGGAAAATGGAAGCTTTTTCAATAGGTAGCTACAATCCTTTGGAGGATATGGCTGTAATACATATTGAAAAGGCCAATCCTGAAATCACCGGTCTTTATCAGGCAATTAATAAGGAGTTCTTGGTACATGAATTCCCGAATGTAAGTCTTGTAAATCGTGAGGACGATCTGGGACTTGAGGGACTTAGACATGCAAAGCAGAGTTATTATCCGGTGGATTATGCGAGAAAGTACTATGTTGAGCAAATAAGGTAATACTATGATAAAAATATTTGAATCAAAAAGAAAAAGCACTTACAAAGCCTCTGTATAAGGAGGCTTTTTTAGAAGATTCCGACAGCTTTGTAAATTATTATTATGAGGAAAAGCTTAAAGATAACAGAATTTTGGCAGATATAGAGGGTGAGAGTGTAAGGTCTATGATTATGCTGAACCCTTATAAAAATATCGGTTTTTAATAAAAATTTATAATTTGGATTATATAGTTGCTGTAGCTACCGGAAAGGAATTTAAACGACAGGGCTATATGAGAAGTCTTTTTAAATAAAGCGCTTTTGCGATATGAATGTTGAAGGCATTCCCTTTACCTATTTGATACCTGCAAATAAGGACTATTATTTGCCTTTTGATTTTGCATTTGTGGCGGATAAAAAAATGAGTATATTGAAAATTTTTCGGGTTTTTAATAAACAGGTAATAAAAAGGGGATGAGATAGAAAAGGAGTTTATTGATAGGATTGTAAGCTTCATAAATAATGAAGTTTCAAAGGAGAATGACGTATACACCTATAGAGATGAGTATTATTTTAGAAGAGAGTTAAAGGAGATTGCCTCCGAGGACGGATTTATAAATATATACAGTGATGAAAAATGATATAGTGGCGTATGAATCTTTTTGGGGCAAAAAAAGCTTGAGTTAAAGGAGAGAATAGTGTCATCAAAGCTTGCAAAGAGGAAGTTCGGCAAGGAAAATATTATGGTCAGAATAACCGATATAGTAGAGCTTTTTGTCAAATTTCAGAGCTAAGGAGCCTATAGATATTATTATAAAAAAATCAATGACAATATCATAAAGTCACAAAAACGGATATTTTAGAATTGAGATGGATAATAACAAGTCAAGCGTTTCAAGGATTTCAGATATAGGGGATAGGGGTTTTGCAGAGTTTGATATAGCGGACTTTACCGGATGGATATTCGGATATGTAAGTGATGCAAAAATGCAGTCTTATAAACTTTTTGGATAAAAAGTACTGCAAAAAAACATTGGATTCTATAAATAAAATCAGTGGAATATTTATAAATGAACTTGTATAATAAGCGTTGATGCATAAAAAGCTTGTAAGAGGAAATTATAAGTTTGCTTGTAATATATTTGAGCTTTATACTATATGCATATAGAAAGAAGGGTGTAGAATGAAAAATCCATTACATTATCAATTATCTGAATATGATTGCGGGCCGACTTCAATGCTTAATGCACTGAGCTTTCTATTTGAAAGGGAAGATATTCCGCCGGAAGTTATCAGAAACATTATGCTTTATACACTTGATTGCTACAGTAATGAGGGACATCCCGGCAAGAGCGGAACTTCTCATATGGCAATGATGTTTCTTAGTAATTGGCTCAACAGATTCAGGGAGATAAGGCAGCTCAATGTCATATGTGAATATATTACAGGTGAACAGGTTTTTATCGGTGAAACAAGCCGTATAAATGATGCGCTCAACAGAGGCGGTGCCGTGGTAGTAAGGCTCTTTTATGATGTACAGCATTATGCTCTGCTTACCGGTGCAGATGATAAGAATATTTATATGTTTGATCCTTACTATGAGGATGAGTTTACAGATGAGCACTGGTCACAGTTCATACCGGAAGGTGATGTGGAGCTGGTACTTGATCAGCCTCTGAAATATAATCGTATCGTGCCTTTCGGATATTTTAACAGGGAGGATGACGTACTTTATGCCCTTGGAAAGTTTGAAAACCGTGAGGCGGTAATACTTTATAATCAGAAGACCGAAAAGACCCCGGAGAAGACGATAGAGTACTTTATATAGTTCAGGTTTTACATTGAGAAAAGAATATGAAAATGGTAAAATCAAAACAGAAAGTGAATTTAGGGAGGCTTTAGAATATGTGCTATCTTATTGCAAAAAAGGCTGACGGTATAGGCAGTATAGCGCTACAGACTTCTCATGGGAAACATTTAGTTGATTTCAAGAAAAAGATAATTAAAAAGGTAGGCGTTGAGAATATACAATTGGTTACTGTAAGCAGACCGTCTGCTTATGGAGAATATGAGCCATATAGGTTTGTTGATACAGAGCAGGAATTTGAAGAGAGTTTAAAATTGCTTTTAGCTTATACAAGGTGTGGAATACCATTTTAATATATAATATAATTTCAGGCAGTTAATCTAATGATTGGCTGTCTTTTTTAAATCACCACAAAAGTCCGAAAAGATGTACAGCATGTCTGATATGATAATTACAGTATATATATTAACGGAGGTAATTATGTCCAGATTGGCTAATATTGTGGTGTATGAAGAGAACAAGGGAATTTTAAAGAACAACGGATTTTACAATGAAGGGAAGTTTATAAAACTGCCGCATGATTTGGAAAAACATAGGAATGTAGTTGTACTCTCACCTAATGTTATTAAAGATATTGTGGAGGATAAGGACAAATTTTTTGATAGGGAGTTTAAATACTCTTCAAAATGTGAAATCTCTGTTGTAAATGCAGACAGCTTTGAATATCTCTCAGATTTGGTAATGAATTTTGCCAATGCATATCATCCGGGAGGTGGCTATAAAAGCGGGGCTTGTGCACAGGAAGAGTGCCTATGCAGGCAGAGTACTTTGCACGAATCTATAAGTTCACCAAAGGCTTCAAGGATGTATAAGTATAATTTGAAATTTGGAACGGCATTTGATTCCGATTATATGCTTCTGTCACCTGTGGTAGATGTATTTAGAAATATAGATCTGGAATTTATTCCTAAACCTTATACCACAGCCGTTATGACTATTCCTGCCCCAAATCTGTTTGACAGGGCATATGTACAGTCAAAAGAGGCCCTTGATAAGGTGATGAAGAAAAGGATTAGACAATATCTGTACTGTGCAGCAAGATTCGGATATAGGACCATTACATTGGGAGCATGGGGTTTGCGGAGCATTCGGACATGACGCCCGCAATGTTGCAGGATATTTTTAAGGAATTGCTCGTTGAAGAAAAAAATGTGGAAGCTGTTTGATAAAATTATATTTGCTGTTTATGGAAGAGGAAACAGCGAGTATAATTATAAAATGTTTAAAGAGGTATTGGGAGAGGGAGAAGACGGTAAGGTTTATAATGAATAAAAATACTTACAATTATTGTATGTAAAAGAGTACTTTATACTTAATCTATAAGGAGGCAATATCATGACTGAAATAAGTATAACAAAGGCAAGAGGGAAAAATGCTGTATTAATATCTGAAGATGATTGGTTGGCAATTCAGGAAACACTATATCTAAATTCAATACCCGTAATGACAGAGAGTATTCTTGAATCAAGAGATGAAGATTTTTCTGAATGTAACTCCTATAATCCGAACGAGGAGTGGTAAAAGTAGCACGTATGTGGACGCATTATGAGGGAATAAAATAATAATTGAAAAATACAATCTTTGTGCTACAATAGTCCTTAGCAATATATGTTAAAGTTTTGACATAGTTTCAAAGCTTGACGGTTTTAATGGAGGTTTTGTTATGAAACGTTTAAGAATGATGCGTGCACCACTCAAGTATGTACAGGGAAAAGGAGCTTTGCTTCAGTTCCGTAAGGAAATGGAGTATATGGGAAAGAGATGGTTGTTTGTCTGTTCAAACAGCGGTTACAACAGCTGCCATGAAGATTTGGAAAAGAGCTTTGAAGGAGAAGATGATTATCGCAGATATGAAGTCTTCGGAGGTATGTCAAGTATCAGCGAGATAAAGAAAATGCAGGACATTGTTGAGGCTGATAAGATTGATGTTGTTGTTGCGGTAGGCGGCGGTTCGGCAGTGGATGCGGCTAAGGCAACAGCATACTACATGGGTAAGAGAATAGTTATAATACCTACAGTTGCGGCTACAGATGCACCTTGTACAGGACTTTCCGTTATATATAATGATGACGGAAGCTTCAATAAATATTTATTCTATCCGCAAAATCCGGATGCGGTACTTGTAGACAGCGGTGTTATAGCTAATGCACCTGTAAAGTTTTTGATTGCAGGAATGGGAGATGCTCTGGGAACATACTTTGAAGGAAGAGCTTCACTTCGTACAGAGTCACCAAGTTTGGAGAGCGGCGGTATTACAAGAGCAGGCATGGCAATTGCAAAGGCTTGCTATGATACCTTAAGAAAATACGGAAAAGCGGCCATAACTGCCTGTGAGAATAATGTTGTTACTCCTGCTTTGGATGCAATTATAGAGGCTACAGTTTATCTTTCAGGTGTAGGAGCAGATAATGTAAACTGTGCGGCTCCTCACTCATTCTACAACGGAGTTACTTCACTTGGCGGACATGAGGCATATCACGGTAATTGTGTGGCATTCGGTACTTTGATACAGCTGACACTTGAGTGTGCGGATAAGGCCGAGTTTGAGGATATACAGAATTTCTGCCTTGAAGTAGGACTTCCTATTACACTTGCAGAGCTTGGAGACTTTACAGATGAGGATCTTCATACTATAGCAAAGAATGCCTGTGTAAAGGGAGAAACAATACATAATCTTGCAGGAGACGTAACACCTGATGAGTTGTATGCGGCTATTATAGCTACAGATGCTTTAGGTAAGGCAAGACTTGGCAAGTAATCTATTTAATGGATAAGTGGCTGTTGCCGGATAGATATTTTATCTTTTTGGTGGCGGCTTTTTTATGTTCTTTGTCAAATACTGGGGTGGGAGGTAAAATGAAATCAAAGCATGATGTAATAGTAATAAGACCGGGTTTAGTATATTTGTTTTTCAGTTTTATGCCTATAGTTTTAGGAGTTACATATTTTTGGGTATTAGGCAAAGCTTTACCGTCAGATAATCCGGAGACGGACAAGATGGCAAGATTGATATTGCTATTATTTTTTTTGACTGTCGGAATAGTATCAGGATTATATGTGTTGCTTACCAAGATAAAAATTGATAATGAAAAAATAGAAATAACAAGGTTTCCTCTAAAAAGAAAGGAATATTTTTGGTTTGATATAACTACTGCAAAGATTATAAATGAGGCATTGGCTTACCCATGTGTGATATATACAGCAGAAAAAAAGAATAGCAAAAAGTACCAAGGGCATATATAGGCTATGAAAAGCTGTTAAATGAGTTAAAGCAAAAGAAAAATTATTGAGGAAGATGATTTGTACCAGTCAGCCCAGGGCGATGTTGGCATTTGATAAGCTAAAAGCTTAGAGATCTCTTTAGAAGGTAGTGGAAATAGGGTTAAAGTATAATAAAAAAATAGATAGGAGAATAGCATGAAATGAATGATAATAAAAAAAGAAACTATTGGAAATGATCTTGAAAAATTTTTATAAAAAGAAAAAAAGAATGGGGAAGTATTGTATTTGGGGTGATGATACAGAAAGATTTATTTTGGGAGAGTCCGGAGCAAATCCTATTATATGCTTTGGAATAAATCCAAGTACAGCTAATGATATAAAAATATGATCCAACTATCTTAAAAAATAAGAAAAAAATTGCATCGGAAAAATAATTGCGACAGCTGGGTGATGTTAAATCTTTATCCTCAAAGAGCGACAAATCCTAATGATATGCATGAAAAAAAGCTGATAATGATTTGAAGATAAAAAAACTATGAAGTTATAAGAAGTGTTTTTAATATATATCCTAATGCTTTTAACCTTGGCTTCTTGGGGAAACGCCATAGAGAAAAAGAAAAATATTTGAAAGATTGCTTAAAGGAAATTTTTAGCTATTGCCCCAGACAGGAAGTGGGTATGTCGTGGCAAGCTTACGGTGAAAGGCAATCCAAGGCATCAATTATATGTACCTGATAATACCAAATTACAAGATTTATATTTTAGCTTAGAGGGAAAAGTTTTATGTAGCAAAGATTGAAAAAATAATGGTGTATAGATGTATACAATTATTGATAAATGATGTATATGAAAAATTTGAACTTAGAAAAATAGTAGTATATAAAATAGATATTATTAGAGGAGGAGCATAGTGACTGACTATAAAAATATTCTAAATAAACCTGAATATGATTTTATAAATAAAGAGGAGGTGTTAAATAATGTCAAAGAATAAAAAAACTTGTTATAAAGCTTTACTTGTAATAGTTGTACTGATGGCAATAGTGCCTTTATTTATGCTTAAGAATGCCGAATTTGGCGGTTCTGATGATGCCGGAAGTGAAGTGGTTTCAGAAATATAGGGCGGAGAATATGAGCCGTGGTTTAATCCGGTTATAGAAACCGTCTTAGGAAAGGAACTTCCTGGAGAAGTTGAAAGTCTGCTTTTTTGTGTACAGACAGGTATAGGTGTCGGAATAATAGCTTATTATATGGGAAGATTTGTAGAAAGAAAAAAACAGGAAGATAAGAAAAAATGATGAAAAGGTCACGCTTTGTAAGATGGATTGCAAGTCAGCAGCTTTTATTATAAAGTAACGGAATAAGCCGGTATGGATTTTTCAAATTTTTGTTTTAAATTTTTTATGTTAATGAATGTGAAAGAGGAGAATAGGCATATTTTGAGATTGTGTAAGTATATGTATGCAAGAGAAGATATGCAGTACACATAGAGTTTTAAGAAGATAATTTAAAAATTATATTGCAGTTTATTAAAAAAATCACTTTGTTCAATAAAGCTGATAATTTTTCAGCAAAAATCGTGATGAATATTAATAAAAGATTTGATAAAAATATAAGTATCAAGGCAGTATTATTAAAATATAATTTACATTATATAGCCTTGTCGGTTGTTGTAATAAAGAGGTCAATGCTATAAAAGTATGTTGGCGGATTTATACAATTAAGCTTTTAGCTTTGAGCCGGGTGGCCGAATAAAACTGAAAGTATGTGGATTTTACTGCTAAAAAAAGCGTTTAATGAAGGGGGCGGAAGATGAAAACGAAGGATAGTAAAAATAGTGATAAGACCGGGTAAAAAAATATCTGATTGCAATATTTTTGTATATATACATTACTTTTTATGATGATTTGGGTTTTATGTAAAGTAGGCCCATCAGAAATTCTGGAGACGAAGTGGGCGGGTGTGTTGCCGTTGCTATTATTAAGTTCAAGTCTCGGAATATTTTTTTAGTATTTGTTTTATTTACAAAAACAGAAGTAAGCGATAAAAAAGATATTAATAAATCAGTTTCCGTTTAAAAAGAAGTGAGTATTTATGGAGTGAGATAAGCAATGCAAAGATTATAGGTGAAGCCTCTGAATATCCATGTGAAATCTATTCAGGAGAAAAGAGAATATTAAAAATACCGAGAAATTATTTTGGATATGAGAGGTTGTTTTTATGAATTGGATAAAAGAAATATTCTCCGGAAAGATGATTTTTATGTAGTCGCCAAGGTAGCGTTGGAGATAGATAAAAGAAGACGGCAAGATTAGTACAAGTAAAGCATGTGATTATTGTATAGGGGTATAAGAAAGTAAGAATTAGAGGTGGTGGAATGCGTTCGAAAACGGTTCGATAAGAGAAGAGCTGGGTATTACTATGCCAATATTGCATGAAAATGGAATGATTACAATAATTATAATATTATGTTAGATAGTTCGACTCCTGTAATTGACGGATGTGCTACGGTACTGAAAGGTTTGCTTTCTTATTAGATTCTCTGTAGAAGGGCACTATGTCTGAAAAAAATAGGTGTATGTAAAATCAATATAGCATTAAGGAAAGTCAGAAATGGGTTATTCATTTTTGACTTTTTTAATTACTTACAATACAAAAAGCTAAAAACATGCATTTTCCAATAAACATGTAGTATGGCATGTAACAAACTGTTGAAGACCCGTAAGCAGTTTTTAACTTCATACCAACAGCAGACAGAATATTTGAGGAATGAACTTCCTATAAATATATATAGTTAAGTAGTCGGAACACAACACAGAAATAATATGAGTGCTTTGAAAAAATGCTTTGAAAAAATTTATTAGTAAATCATGAATCCCTTGCATATGTTATAAAAAAAGCTAGTATAATGGGGTGAAGAATTGCGGTGGACATCTTTGGATTACACCTAGAAGAACCTGATGCGTCGGGTTCTTTTTTTAACTGTTAATATGTACAAAGAATTTTAAAGTCAAATAGATAATTTTTAAGGTAGATAAGCTTTCAATGTAAAATCTGATTTTATAATTAAATGATTCTGATGGCTTTTGATAAGGAATGGAGGTATTATGACCGACTACAGAGCAATTTTAAACAAACCCGAATATGATTTTATAAATAAAAATGAGCATCTCGGAAAGCATGTAATTTTGCTTGGGCTTGCAGGGAGCTATGCATATGGGACAAGTATAGAAAGCAGCGATATAGATATAAGAGGAATTACGCTCAATCAAAAATCGGATCTTATAGGACTTACACAGTTTGAACAGTATGTGGACGATAATACGGATACCGTTATCTATGCATTCAATAAAATGGTGAATTTACTTTTGAGTTGCAATCCGAATACAATAGAGTTGCTTGGCCTTGCACCGGATAATTATCTATATCTTAATGATATCGGTAAGATGCTTCTTGATAATAAACGATTGTTTTTATCAAAAAGAGCTATTCAGTCATTTGGAGGGTATGCGGATGCGCAACTTAGAAGATTACAGAATGCACTTGCCAGAGACACATTTCCACAAAGTGAAAGGGAACAGCATATTTTTAATTCTGTAAAGAATGCAATGTACAGTTTCAACTCAAGTTATAAGAACTTTGAAAACGGAAGTCTGGAAATTTTTATAGACAAGGCGGTTAATCCGGAGCTTGAAACTGAGATATTTGTCAATGCAAAGTTGAGTCACTATCCGCTAAGAGATTATGTAAGTATGTGGAATACAATGTCAAATGTTGTAAAAAGACTATGATAAAAATAGGCAAGAGAAATAAAAAAAGAAAGATGATCTTCATTTAAATAAGCACGCCATGCATCTTATGAGATTATTTATGATGGCCATTGATATACTGGAAAAGGGAGAAATCAATACGTACAGAGAAAAAGAACATGAGTTGTTGATGGATATCCGCTTTGGAAAAATATCAAACAGATGGGGGAACTTTTTCGGACAGCTTCTATGATATGATGAGAGAGATGAAAAGAAACTGCATTACGCTTCCAAGCATACGCAATTACCGGATGAACCGGATTTTAAAAGTGTGCAGGAATTGGTTATGACAATAAATGAAAGGGTGATTCGTGATGAGATATGATAATTATAAAGAGAATATAGAAGAACTGATTCTTTCTAAAATCAGAGAAATAGAAGAAAAAGAGAATATAAAAAGTGCTACACGCTATTGAATCGGGAAGCAGAGCTTGGGGCTTTTGCCTCGCCTGACAGCGATTATGATGTGAGATTTATTTATGTTCGCAATAAGAACTTTTATTTATCCCTTAGAGAGAACAAGGACTTTATTGATTGGGAATTAAATGAGGTGCTGGATATCAACGGATGGGATTTAAAAAAGGCGTTGAAGCACTTTTCACAAGTCCAATGCAACATTATTTGAGTGGAGCAATTCTCCTATTGTGTATTATACAACGGATGAGTGGAAGGAGCTTTACGAGAGAACGGCATGCAAATACTTTGCATGTAAATCGGCACTTTATCATTACTACGGTACGGCAAAAAGAACTACTACGATTATCTATGTGATGATATGGTAAATTATAAAAAGTATTTTTATGTGCTGAGGCCTATTCTTGCCTGTAAATGGATCGAAGAAAAGAAATGCCCACCGCCGGTACTCTTTGATGAATTGGTTAATACCGTTCTTGAGGGAAACATGAAGGCAGCAGTAGAGGATTTGCTTGCAAAGAAGGTGAAAATGTCTGAATCCGAAAAAGGCCCAAGGGTTGAAGCGATTAATAATTATATAGAAAAGAAGTTGGAATATTATAAGTCAACCTTTGGAAACAATGGAGGATGACAGGAACACCGACTGGGATGCGCTGGAAGAGGAGTTTAGATGGGTGATAGAATGTTTTTAACACAGGCGTTTGCAACAACCGGATTTCAGTTTGAAATAAAAAGACGGGTAGTATCAAATCCATATGCACCTATGACCGAGAAAGAGCTACTTGCAAAACTGAAAAAATCCGGAGAACATGAAAAGTTTAGAGATGCAGATGATGTGATTTCAGATATGAGGTCAAAGTATGGCTTTATAAGATTGTGTTGAAGCAACAAAGGTAAGTTTGTCACATAGATATTTTATCGTCGCATCGTATTAAAAAAATGATACTGTTTATGTGGATAATATTTTTTTCATGAATTGCAAGACTATGAGAATAAACTAAAATAAATATTTAAATTAGTAGTGCTTGATATAGAAAAAGAATGCCTGTGTAAAGGGTGAAACAATACAAGTAATCATAATGATAAGCAATAGGGCTGTTGTCTACCGGAAATAATCTGTTTGACAACGGCTTATAGGTTATTTACAAAACTACTCTGTAATATTGACAAAATGAGGATATGCGAATACAATGTAAGCCTAAGATTAGGTCAGGAAGCGTACGGCGCCCTGGCCATTTTTTTAGGGAGTTATGAATCTAAGATCTGAATCCTATGCCACAAAAACACGGTATTATAGGGTATTTTTAAAATAGGAGAATTTTATGATTATAGTACTTTTCATTTGCCACGGCACTACCTCTGCGTGTGAAAGTGGTGTTGGCTGTTAGTTGGGTAAATCGGTGCAAATCGTGTCGTTGTGGAAAGCGCCCTACTACGGTTTGGCAAATGAAAAACATATATGTATAAATTTCTTTTTTTAGAATAATCTCAGATATATTATTCCGTTATATTGATAAATGCTGTTCCGATATCATTGGTATTATTCCGCTAAAGTGGTATACTTTATCTCAGATTGGGTGGTAATCTATGTTTTTGACAGTAAAACAGACTTCTGAAAGATGGGGTATTTCTGATAGAAAAAAATCTTCTGAACAAGGAGGTCACCTATGTATTATAGATTTTTGCTTTTAAAAAGAAATGTGAGGTGGATTGATTGCGTACATACACATGGGATGAATATTATGAAAAAAATTCTATGACTGGGCGGAAAGCACACAGGTGCGTAATCTGTCTGCATTGACCTTACTTGGTTCTGCTGATGAAGTCGGAGAAATCATCATCGAATTGCAGGTTAATGTACCCTGCAGCCTAACCGTCTGCTTAGAAAGGCTGTGGAAGAAAAAACTGGCCTTCTCCGGCTCTGATTTAGTAGAGTTTGCCTATATCAACGATAAAGAACCGGTGACTGCTGCTGTGCGTAATTCTGCAGAACGATTGACTGCCGAGGATATGGAATATTTGTATGGCGAGATTGATGATGAGGTTATCATCGAAATCTGTAAGCGACGGAAATATTCCGCTACCGGAAGGCTTTGCGCGAAGAGGAAGATATCTACATCGATGATTTTATCCCGGAACCACCTGCTCCGAAAAAGGGGATTCTTTGGTACTCTTGTCGCTATTTTTGCAGGAGCAAGTGCCGGAGTGTCTTCGGCTAAAGGAAGACGGCATAATGGACGATGCAACGGTGACTGTGCCAACTGTCCGCCTCACTATGGTTACCGATACGGCAGATGGTATTATGGACATGACCATGTTCACGGCTGCGAATTTGGCGGTAATAAAGGCAGCGGCAGTATGGATTAAGGAGATGAAAAATTCATATTTTTATGGTAGATTAGGGGTATAAAAAAAGGCTCTGATATACTTGACAAATCGGAGCAAGATACAGCATTTTAGGAGGCAATGCAAATATGATTAAGATACTTTTCATCTGCCACGGCAACATCTGTCGTTCGCCTATGGCGGAGTTTATAATGAAAGACAAAGTGAAAAAGCTTGGGCTGGAGGATATGTTTGAGATAGCCTCAGCCGCAACAAGCTCGGAAGAGATATGGAACGGTGTGGGCAATCCTATGTTTCCGTCTGCAAAAGACGAGTTGCAAAAGCATGGAATAGCCTGTGCAGGTAAGAGGGCAAGGCAGATGGTAAAGTCCGACTATGAAGAATATGACTATCTTATAGGTATGGACGATGCCAATATAAAAAAACATGAAAAAATTTGTTCGGTGATGGAGATAAGATATTCAAACTTTTAAGCTTCGCCGGAAGCGACGATTCGGTATCGGACCCATGGTATACCGACAGATTTGATGTTGCCTTTGAGGATATAAATAGAGGTATAGACGGATTTTTGAAGTATTTGGAGGAGAAAAAAATGTCATCAATTAAAAAAAGTATTGATAATAAAGGTAATTGCCGCAATATTTTGTATTGCCGTAGGAGTGGTATCATTCTTTCTTATAGCCGATAAGCTTGGGAATGTGGATTTTCATGCCGATACAATAAATGCTCTTGACAAGAGTAGAAGTAAAGTCATGGAGCTTGCGACTGCGGCTGTGGCATCTTCATCGGCTATTACACTTTTGCCGGGAGATGTGGGAACACCTATTGCACAGGAACTTGCGGATATGAGTAAGTATTTTCTGATTGTACTTTGCGCAATCTACCTTGAGAAGTTTTTGCTTACCGTAACAGGATTTGTGGCATTTAAGTATGTTATTCCTGTAGCATGTGTACTGTTCATAGTATTTATCGCTTCAAATGAAAAGATATTTGCAAAAATTGCGACTAAATTATTTTTTTATTCAGCCTGGTTATATCATTTACCATCCCTGTGAGTGTAAATATTGCAAGAATGATTGAGAGTAATTATGCCGCCTCGATAGAGACGACTCTTAATAATGCCAAGGAAAATACGGATACTGTTACAAAAGAGTGCTGAGGAGGAGAACAAAAACAGTAATGCCATTGAGAAGATAGTAAATAATATTACAGGGAATGTGAATGAACTTTTAAAGAAGTTTGAGAATACTCAGTTCATTTATAGAGGCTATTGCTGTACTTATTGTAACATCATGCCTTATACCTATAGGAGTACTTTTATTCTTCTTATGGCTGGTGAAAACTTGTTTTTCTCAATAGATGTAAATAATTTCAGCTTTATCAGAAGAGAATAAATAAATTGTTAAAAATATCGTTAAAATGTTGACAATTGTAATGTTAAGTTATAATATATAAGCATGTAATTTTAGTAACACTTAGGTTCTTAATAGTTAAGAACCGATGCTCAAAAAATGGAGGCTGTATATGAGATTTACATTACCAAGAGACATTTATCATGGAAAAGATTCACTTGAGGCTTTAAAGAGCTTCACAGGAAAGAAGGCTTTTGTCTGTGTAGGCGGAGGATCCATGAAAAGATTCGGATTCTTAGACAAAACCATCGCTTATTTGGAAGAAGCAGGCATGGAAGTAAGACTTTTTGAGGGAATTGAGTCAGATCCTTCTGTAGATACCGTAATGCGTGGTGCTAAGGAAATGCTTGAGTTCGGACCGGACTGGATAGTTGCTATCGGTGGAGGTTCACCTATTGATGCGGCAAAGGCTATGTGGATCAAGTATGAGTATCCTGATTGTACTTTTGAGGATATGTGTAAGGTATTCGGTATTCCTACACTTAGAAAGAAAGCAAAATTCTGTGCTATTTCTTCTACATCGGGTACAGCTACGGAAGTAACAGCTTTTTCAATTATCACAGACTATGAAAAGGGTATCAAATATCCTATAGCAGACTTTGAGATTACACCTGATGTTGCAATTGTAGATCCTGCACTTGCTCAGACAATGCCTAAGAAGCTTGTTGCTCATACAGGTATGGACGCTATGACACATGCTATAGAGGCATATGTATCTACAGCCAACTGTGATTTTACAGATCCGCTTGCACTTCATTCAATAGAAATGATAGACAAGTACCTTGTAAAGTCATACAATGAAGATAATGATGCGAGAGATGCAATGCACAATGCGCAATGTCTTGCAGGTATGGCATTCTCAAATGCTTTGCTCGGAATAGTACATTCTATGGCACATAAGACAGGTGCCGTATTCGGTGATTTGGGCGCTCATATTATTCACGGTGCAGCAAATGCCATGTACCTTCCAAAGGTTATCGCTTTCAATGCAAAGGATAAGGAAGTCGCAAAGAGATATGCCAAGATAGCGGATGTACTCGGATTGCCGGGCAATAATGAAGAAGAGAAGATAAAAGAGCTTATCAAGCACCTTAGAGGTTTAAATGATGCTTTAAATATTCCACATTGTATCAAGAATTACGGTGCAGACTCATATCCTACAGAGAACGGATTTGTACCTGAGAATGTTTTCTTGGAGAGACTTCATGATATAGCTGTAAATGCCGTTGCCGATGCATGTACAGGATCAAACCCGAGACAGCCAAGTGTTGAGGAGATGGAGAAGCTCTTAAAAATGTCGCTACTACGATACTGAGGTAGATTTCTAAAGACTTTATAGTATAAATGAACACATCAACATCTGATTTCTTTCAGATTGTTGATGTGTTTTTTTAATAAAAAAATTAAAACTCGGTATCAAATTTGCTTGAAAAATGAAATAAAAAGTTGTAATATGATATCGAGTTTCAAATTGAGATTAAATCTCAGTAATCAAATTGGAGGTGTGGTTTGAAGAAAGCTCAGTACAAAACAAGACAATTGCTTGAAATAGAGGATTTCCTGAAAAACAATGAGAATAAGCATGTCACTGTGAATGATATTATTCTCTTTTTCAAACAGCAGGGAAAGAATATCGGGAAAGCCACTGTTTACAGGCATTTGGACAGAATGGTAAGTGACGGAACAGTACATAAATATATGTTGGAAACAGGAGACAGTGCCTGTTTTGAATATGTAGAGGGTGAAGACGTTCATCCGGTATGTTTTCATTGTAAATGCGAAAAATGCGGAAAGCTTGTCCATTTGGAGTGTACTGAATTATCTTTAATCGGCGAACATTTGAGAGAAGAACACGGCTTTTCTATAGATCATGCCAGAACAGTTTTTTATGGAACTTGTAATGAATGTAGAGAATAGAGGGAGACTATGAAGAAGTATATTGGAATAGGACTAAGTATCCTTGTGGCTATTATGATGGTTTTGGGTTGTGCAAAAAAGGAAAGCACCGGCAGCAGTGAGGCTGAGAGCGGCAGCAGTGTAACGGAAAGCGACGAGTGTAGCTGAAAGTAAAAAGTGAGGAAACTAAGAAGTTGAGCATTGTTACTACAATTTTTCCTGCCTATGACTGGGTAAAACAGGTAGTAGGTGATAATAAGAATGTAGAGATTTCCTTCCTTATAGATAAGGGTGTGGATTTACACAGCTATCAGGCATCAGCGGCAGATATCGCAAAAATTACAGACAGTGATTTGTTTGTATATGTAGGCGGAGATTCTGACGATTGGGCTGAGGATATTATAAAAGAGAATCCTAATTTGAATTATATCAATATGGTAGACAGTATCGGTGAAGCTGCATTAGCAGAGGAACTTGTAGAGGGTATGCAGGATGAAGAAGAGCATGACAATGAGAGCGAAGAACATGCAAATGAAGAGGGCGAGCATGAAGAAGGCGAGGAAGAGATAGATGAGCATGTATGGCTTTCAATTAAGAATGCTGAAACTATAGTAAGTGCTATAGAAGCAAAGTTGGCTGAAATTGACCCTGACAATAAGGCTGAATATGAGAAAAACGCAAATGACTATTTAGCTAAGCTTGATGAACTTGATAAAGAGTATAAGGATACACTTTCAAGCATTCAAAACAAAACTATAATAGTCGGAGACAGATTCCCGTTCAGATATCTGGTAAATGAATACGGAATAAAGTATTATGCAGCATTTAAGGGCTGTGATGCGGGAAGTGAAGCATCTTTTGAGACTGTAAAGTTTTTGGCAAATAAGATGGATGAGCTTAATATGACGGATATTTTTATAATTGACGGTTCAAAAGGAGATTTGGCAAAAACAATAGTTGACAATACCAAAGATAAAAATGCCAAAGTTTTGGTGCTTGACTCTATGCAGTCTACAAAGAGCAGTGATAATGCAAGCTATCTGGATATAATGAAGAAGAATTTGGAAGTGCTTAAAGAGGTATTATAGACTGGAGATTTATGATAAAATGTGAAAAATTGTCACTTGGATATGACGGAAAAGCCATAGTGGATAATCTTAATTTTGAAGTTTCGGACGGAGATTATCTATGCGTAATTGGGGAAAACGGTGTGGGAAAGTCTACACTTATAAAGACGCTTTTAAAACTTATAAAACCGATCTCAGGAGAGGTTATATATAATGAAAATTTGTTGCCTACGGAGATAGGATATTTATCACAGCAGCAACAATTATTAAAAGACTTTCCGGCATCGGTTTTTGAAATTGTGCTGTCAGGATGTCAGTCTAAGGTGGGAATCAGACCATTTTATAAAAAAGAAGAAAAGCAGACTGCAAAGGAGAAGATAGAAAAACTGGGACTTTTGGATCTTATGACAAGAAGCTTCAGTGAACTCTCCGGCGGTCAGCAACAAAGGGTGCTTTTAGCCAGAGCGTTGATGGCGGGACAAAGACTTATGATACTTGATGAGCCTGTTACAGGTCTTGATCCTGAGGCAAGTCAAAATATGTATGATATTATCAATGAGCTGAATAAAAGCAATATGACCATTATTATGATATCTCATGATATAAAAGTGGCACTTGAATATGCTACCAAGGTTTTATATATTGGAGAACATATATTTTTTTCGGTACGACTCGGAATATAAAAAAAGAGCAGGGGATGGCATGAAAGACATACATATATATTTAAGCTATCCTTTTGTAAGGTATGCAATAGTAGTAGGCATACTTATAGCACTGTGCTCTTCTTTGCTTGGTGTTATTCTGGTATTGAAACGATTTTCATTTATTGGAGACGGACTTTCACATGTGGCATTCGGTGCAGTTGCGGTATCTACGGTATTTAACCTTACAGACAATATGGTGCTTGTATTACCTGTGACCATAATTGCTGCAATTTTGCTTTTAAAGGGCGGAAGTAACGGAAAGATAAAGGGAGATGCATCGATAACGATGATGTCTGTCGGGGCGATGGCTTTCGGATATCTTGTTATGAATGTGTTTTCAAGCGGATCAAATCTTGCCGGAGATGTATGTACCACCCTGTTCGGCTCCACTTCAATACTTACTTTAACAAAGGAAAAAGTCATTCTTTGTGTTATACTGTCAATATTTGTAATATCTGCATTTGTACTGTTTTATAATAAAAATTTTTGCAGTAACATTTGATGAGAATTTTTATGAATGCTACAGGTATAGACACAAAAAATATAATCTCTTGATAGCTATAATCATTGCAATAATTGTAGTATTGGCTATGAATTTAGTCGGGTCACCCTTATTTCGGCACTTGTGGTATTCCCTGCATTGGCATCCATGTGTGTTTTAAGAGTTTCCTCTCAGTGACCGTATCCTCGGCTATATTTTCAGTGGTTTGTACCGCTTTAGGACTTTTCATTTCAATACTTGGCGGTTCACCTGTGGGCGCAACTATTGTTTGCATTGATATATTTGCATTTTTTATATTTTATCTGATAGGTAAAACGGGACATTAATTAAAATCTGTGTTATAGTTTAGGTAACGGTAAAGTTTGTTACCCGAATTAGGACACGGATTTTATTTTTAGTAAGCTTTGTTATTTTTTTGTCTTGATTATGTTTTGGAATTAATGTAAAATCAAATCGAATTTGAAAATAATACGCAGTTTCGGTATGGCGCCGGGCTGCTGACTAATAGTATTTATTCAAACAGCTATAAACTGTTTGATAGAAAACGAGGTATATATGGAAAAAAGACCTGTAGTATTATGTATAATGGACGGTTTAGGACTTAGAAAAGGACATGATCACAATGCGGTGTTTGAGGCAAATACACCTAATCTGTGCAGCCTGATGAAGGAATACCCTTTTGTAGAAGGACAGGCAAGCGGACTTTTTGTAGGTCTGCCTGACGGACAGATGGGTAACTCGGAGGTAGGCCATATGAATATGGGTGCCGGAAGAATTATATATCAGGAGCTTACAAGAATATCAAAATCTATAGAGGACGGAGACTTCTTTGAGAACAAAGCGCTTCTTGCCGCAGTTGAGAATGCAAAAAAGAATAACAGTGCACTTCATTTGATGGGACTTGTTTCAAGCGTCGGTGTTCACAGCCATAATACACATATTTACGGATTGTTGGAGCTTGCAAAGAGAAACGGATTAAAAGAAGTTTATGTTCATGCATTCCTTGACGGTAGAGATACACCTCCTACATCGGGAAAGGAATTTGTAGCCGAGCTTGAAAAAGAGATGGCTAAAATCGGCGTTGGAAAGGTAGCTTCAGTAATGGGACGTTTCTACGCAATGGACAGAGATAACAGATGGGATAGAGTTGAAGCCGCTTATTCTATTATGACTAAGGGCGGAAACCTAAAAAAGAGTGCTACAGGAGGTATACAGGAGTCATACGACGAAGGTAAGAATGATGAGTTTGTTGTACCTTTCTCTGTAGATAATAACGGTGCAAAGACTATTAAGGATAAAGATTCGGTTATCTTTTTTAACTTCAGACCGGACAGAGCAAGAGAAATGACAAGAGTATTCTGTGTAGACGATTTTGACGGCTTTAACAGAGGAAAGAGACTTGATACCACATTTGTATGCTTCACAGATTATGATGAGAGTATCGGTAACAAGCTTGTTGCTTTTGAGAAGGAAGAGATAAAGGATACATTCGGAGAGTTCATAGCTGAGCACGGTATGAAGCAGGTAAGAATTGCCGAGACAGAGAAATATGCTCATGTAACATTCTTCTTTAACGGAGGAAAGGAAGAGCCTAATGAGGGTGAAGACAGAATTCTTGTAAACTCGCCAAAGGATGTTGCTACATATGATTTGAAGCCGCAGATGAGCGCATATGAGGTATGTGATAAGCTTGTAGATGCTATAAAGAGCGGTAAGTATGATGTTATTATAATTAACTTTGCAAACCCTGACATGGTAGGTCATACAGCTGTGGAAAATGCGGCTATAAAGGCTGTTGAAACGGTTGATGAGTGTATAGGAAAGACTGTAGCAGTGCTTATCAAGGAAGTTAACGGGGTGATGTTTATCTGTGCAGACCACGGAAACTGTGAGACTTTAGTTGATGAAGAGACAGGTGAACCGCATACAGCTCATACAACAAATCCTGTACCTTTTCATTCTGGTAAATGCAGATCCTAAGTACACTCTGGCAGAGGGCGGAAGACTTTGTGATATAGTTCCTACACTGATTGAGCTTTTATGGGATTACAAAAACCAGTCGCAATGACAGGAAAGAGTTTATTGGTTGAAAAATAAATAGGTTTTATTGATGCTCAAGGCTTTTGTCTTGGGCATTTTTTATAAGTTTAAGAAATGCTGATAAGATTGCATAATCATTCTCAACATTATTAAATAAACCGTAAATAATATACAAAGATAATTCATATAGCGTTAATTGACTTTAAAAAAACAAATAGCGTATTATGTGTATTATTAATCTGATACAATAAGCTTGATAAAGATTAGCAAAAATATATAAATATTTCGTGATTATTATTGAATAAGGGAATGATTGCGATATAATACTAAGCGCATTAATATGCAGATAACGGAGGTTATATGAGAAGTAAATTAATGAAAATGGGAGCGTTGGGATTGGCTTCCATATTGGCTACACAGAGTATCGGTGCAGGTACTGTTTTTGCACAAAAGCTCAAATTTTGATTTAAGAAAAAGTAATAGGTCTTACAGGTATAACATTTGTAAGCGGAAATATAGACAGGTTTGTAACAAGAGGTGAGTTTGCAAAGATGCTTGTACAGGCTTCACCATATCGTTCCGTACTTACAAAGACAAGCAATGTATCGGTATTTAATGATGTCCCGAAAGATAATGAAAATGCTTCCGCTATAAAGATGGCGGTGGAGCAGGGATATATGACAGGATATCTCGGCGGAAACTTTAAGCCTAATGATAATGTAACATTGAATGATGCCGTAAGAGGAGTACTTACTTTACTCGGGTATCAGGCAAGTGATTTTGCAGGTGATGCAAACAATAAGAGAATGGCAAAGTACGGTTTCCTCGAGTTAAATGAGAATCTTACATCACTTACACCTACTTCAAATCTTAAGGTAAGAGATTGTATAAACCTCTTTTATAATATGTTAAAAACAAATATGAAAGACGGCGGAGCATATATTGCAACCGTATTCGGCGGTGAGTTAAACAGCGATAAGGAGGTAAATCCTTTAAAGCTTGCCGATAATTCACTTAAGGGACCTAAGGTGGTAAAGTCTGTTAATCAATTGATTCAGGCGGTTCCTTTTGACTATAAGGATGCGAATCTCTTTGTTGACGGAAGCAGCGTAGGTGCGGACAGATTCAAGAGCCTGATGGTATCATCAGATGTAGGACTTGTAATATACTATTCGGCAGCTGCAAAGACTATCTGGGCATATGATGAGAATACGGATGCTACAAACGGTAAGAAGGCGGTACATGGTACTGTTGAGAGTATATACTATGAGTCAACATCTACACTTACACCTACATCCGTTACTATAGACGGAGAAACATACAAAAATTGCAAAACAGCGATATGCACTTTGCATTCTCTATCTACGGAAGTATCAAGGTTAATGATGATGTTACTTTAGTCGTAGATATAAATAATTCTGAAGATGGATCTGCAAGCTACACGGTAGTTGATTATATAGCGGATTAGTGAGGGAAAAATGAAGAAAAATTTATTGTTATACCTGCAATTATAGCCCTTGGCGTAGGTGGATTTTTTTCTTTATGAAATCAAGACAGGCTACAAAGATTGATACGAGTACATTTGTATCTACAGCAATAGATCAAAAGCAGGATATCTCTTCGGAGATATCCTCTTCGAGTACTATAACACCTAAGGACACTTATAATATAACTGCGCTTGTATCGGGAGATATTATCTCGGCAAACTTTGAGGTAGGTGATATGGTCAGTAAAGACCAGGTGCTTTATCAAATAGATAAGTCAAGTCTTGAATCTGATATAAATTCCTCAAATAATTCTCTTAGTAAAGCAAACACCGGATATGCTACGGCCAACAAAGACCTTGCAAAAGCAAAGGCAGATTTTTCCGGTAATTTGTATCGCTCTACAAGAAAGGGCTATATCAAGGAGTTGAGTATTCAGGCAGGAGATAAGATAAGCGGTGGTACAAAGCTTGCCACCATATATAATGATACTGTGATGAATATCCGTATTCCTTTCCTAAGTACGGAGGCACAGAATATTAAGGCGGGAATGACAGGAACTTTGACACTTACCGAAACAGGAGAGCAGATAGAAGGAAAAGTAATTTCCGTATCAAGTATGGATCAGACAATGGACGGTGGAAGACTTGTTCGTAATGTGACATTCGAGGTGAGCAACCCGGGAGGTCTTACAGATAAGACAACTGCAAATGCTACAGTCGGAGATATCACTTCTACAGGAGACGGTACTTTTGAGGCGACAACAAATGTTGATATGAGTGCCGATCTGGCTGAAGGCGTACAGATAGAAAGTGTACTGGTGAATGTGGGAGATTATGTAGAAGTCGGAACACCTATTTTTAAGATGACTGCAGAGTCTGCAGAGAAACTTTTAAAAACATATAAGGATGCTGTAGATACCGCACAGGGAAATGTGGATGCGGCACAAAAGGGAGTTGACACTGCAAAGAAAACCTATGACGAGTATACTATTAAATCACCTATTTCCGGAAAAGTTATATCAAAGAACTATAAGGTCGGGGATAAGGTGGGCTCAGGCGGAAACAACAAGGCTACCAATATGGCTGTTATTTACGATATGAGCTCATATACATTTAAAATGAGTGTGGATGAGAAGGATATTACAAAGGTTCAAAACGGACAGAAGGTGAGAATAAAGTCGGATGCTTTTCCGGATCAGGAATATTCGGGAACGGTTACCAATGTCAGCCTTGAGAGTACAAGCCAAAACGGTGTATCAACCTATCCTGTTACAATAACACTTGATGAGACTTACAATCTTTTGCCGGGAATGAATGTGGACGGATATATTACACTTGAGTCTGCAAAGGATGCACTTACAATACCTTCAGGGGCTCTTATGAGAGGAAATAAGGTCTATGTAAGAGATACCTCGGCAACACAGAGTGCAGATGCAAGCGGTGCGGCTTCAAGTGGAGACGGCCTTATCCCTGCAGGTTTTAAAGAGGTTACAGTAACTACCGGAGTTATAAATGCGGATTTTGTACAGATTACATCAGGACTTAATGAAGGTGATGAGGTCTATGTGGACGAGAGCGCAAGTATGGATACCGGAACAGGCGGAATGGACGGCATGGGCGGAGAAGGCGCACCTGCAGAAGGAGGCGGAGCCGATACAGCCGGAGCGGACGGCGCCGGAGCCGGCGGTGCCGATGCGGGAGCCGGAGGAGAGTAATGGAAAAAAACTTATCCAAATGACAGATATTCGAAAAGAATATAAAATGGGTGATGAGATTGTTTATGCAAATGACGGTGTGACTCTTGATATCGATAAGGGAGAGTTTGTTGCAATTGTGGGTAAGTCGGGATCCGGTAAATCCACTCTTATGAATATTATAGGGGCTTTGGATGTGCCTACATCAGGCAAATATCTTCTGGGCGGAAAAGATGTCGGAAAGCTTAGTGACAATCAACTTGCCGATATCAGAAATAAGATGATAGGATTTGTTTTTCAGCAATACAATCTTCTGCCCAGAATGAATCTTTTGGAAAACGTGGAATTGCCGCTTTTGTACGCACATGTTTCAAATCATGAAAGGGAAAAAAGGGCAATGGAAGCACTTGAAAAGGTTGGACTTGCCGAAAAAGCAAAGCAGATGCCAAATCAGCTTTCAGGAGGACAGCAGCAAAGAGTGAGTATTGCAAGAGCTCTGGCTGCAAATCCTTCACTGATTTTGGCGGATGAGCCTACAGGTGCCCTGGACTCAAAGACCAGCCGTCAGGTTTTGGATTTTTTCAAGAAGATCCATGAAGAGGGAAATACGGTTATTATGATTACACATGATAATTCTATTGCTATAGAAGCAAAGAGAGTTATTCGAATAGCTGACGGTAAAATAAATTTTGATGGAAGTAGTGAAGAGTATGCTGCAGTCATTTAAACTGGCAATAAAGAGTATTATTGCCAATAAAATGAGATCATTTTTGACAATGCTGGGACTTATCATAGGTGTATCTGCTGTCGTTATACTGGTAAGTGTAATGATGGGATATATGAATAATATGGTAAAGTCCTTTATGGACATGGGTGCCAATACTATCAGCGTCAATTTGGTCAATATGCCTGCAAGACAGGCATCGGTGGATCAGATGTATGATTTCTTCAATGAACATAGAGATATTTTTTCGGAAATGACACCACAGGTCAGTGTCAGCGGAACGATAAAGGTGGGAAGTGAAAAAACCACCACAACTACAGTTTCCGGAGTAAGTGAATATTATGGGAAATTGAAGAATTACAAACTTGAAAAGGGAAGATTCTTATCATATGCCGACATGGTATCCAGACAAAAGGTTGTTGTAATCGGATACTATGTTGCAAGCAAGCTTTTCGGTTCTCCGAAAGCTGCGATAGGTGAGACTATAAAGATAAATGGTTCGGCATTTACTGTCGTGGGTGTGGTACAAAGACAGGATAAAAACACAGTTGTCTGCAAGAGGCAGTGATGATTTTGCATTTATGCCTTATTCCACAGCAGGACAGTTAAACGGAACTTCAGTACCTGATTATTATATTTTTGCTACTGTAAATACTCAGGTAAGCAATCAGGCGGTAGAGCTTTTTAAAGGATTTTCTAAAAAACTATTTATACTCAAAAAGAAACATATTTTGTTCAGTCCATGAGTCAGATGCTTGAGAAATCAATGTGCAGACTTGCACTTATGAGTACTATTATAGGAGCTATTGCCGGTATTTCACTTCTTGTTGCAGGTGTGGGAGTTATGAATATCATGCTGGTATCTGTTACAGAGAGAACGAGAGAAATCGGTATAAGAAAAGCACTTGGGGCCAGAAAGGGTGTTATACTGCAACAGTTTGTTATAGAAGCCTTGGTTACAAGTACACTGGGAGGTTCGCTTGGAATTGTACTGGGCTGTATTGCCAGCCCTACTATAGGCAGATTTATGAATATTTCATCACCTGCCAACTTAAATGCGGTTATAATTTCATTCAGCGTATCTGTAGCAATCGGACTTATATTCGGATATATGCCGGCCATGAGAGCTAGCAAGCTTAAATCCGATAGATGCGCTTAGAAGTGAATAAAACTTTTACTTTAAAAATGTCCGGTAAAATCGGGCATTTTTTTAGTATAAAATTAATTTTAATACAATTTTTATTGGATTATTTACTGATATAGGATATACTAAGGAAATGAAGAAATTTTTATACATTATGGATATGTCTTTATCCGATACTTATTTATACAACAATCCAGCTTTCTCTTGGAATGTTGATGGGAGTTTTATTTAGTATCTTTGCAGGTGTCAGAAGTCCTGATGCAATGGAGGATATTATAACAGAAAATGCACTGGTTATCACTGCATTATGTGCGGTGGTTACTTCTGTTTTTTTCTCAGTCTGTTTTTTTCTACCTGGACATTAATAAGGGCAGAATTGTAAAGCGTGGCCAAATTAGGGCTATGGATTTTGTGATGGCCATTTTAGGTGGCGCAGGTGTTGCAATTGCATTAAATATTATTATAGCATTGACAAAAATGGCAGGTAATGATGACGCATTTGTGAAAGTCAGCAATTCGATTACAAGTAATCCGCTTATTGTCATCATAATATGTGCAGGAATATTGATACCGATAGTTGAGGAAATAATATTCAGAGGTTTGATTTTTAACAGAATTAAACATCAATATAATTTCTTGGCAGGCTTGCTTATATCATCTGTATTATTCGGTATCTACCATGGAAATATAGTTCAGGCTATTTATGCGACACTTTTGGGGATTTTTCCTCGGGTTTGCATATCACAAAAACAAAGAGTATTTTTAATTCCAATCTTCATACATATGAGCTCAAATACTTTTTGTTTCAATTTATGCCAAGCTCGGTGAGAATGAAGAAAATATAAGGATTTTATTGATAGCTGTGGGTATCAGCTTAGTATTTGCTTTAATAGGTACAATATATTTTATAAACAGAAAGGTTGAATAATGAAAGTTTTTGAGTATAGCGGTGCCATGCTTTAATTCAGCAGCATATATGAGAAAGTGCATTGATTCTTTGCTTGTTGGTAAGGAAGATGTAGAGATATTGATAGTAAATGACGGTTCTGCTAAGGACAATACGGCTGAAATAGCGGATGAGTATGAGAAAAAAATATCCTACCATCTGTAAGGCTATTCATAAGGAAAAACGGCTACCATGGTGATGCTGTAATGTTTGGACTTAGAGTCGCTACAGGTGAGTTTTTTAAAGTAGTGGATTCGGATGACTATCTGGATGAAAAGTCATTTTTGGAAGTACTCAATAAGCTTAAAGAGTTCATAAGAGATAAGGAAAATATTGATATGCTTCTTTGCAACTTTGTCTATGATAAGGACGGAGCGAAGAGGAAAAAGGTAATGACCTATAAGAGAAACTTACCTATAAATAAGAAGTTTGAATGGGAGGATATTAAGCCTTTCCACACAGGACAGTATATTCTTATGCATTCCGTAATATACAAAAGAGAGCTTCTTATAGAGAACAAACTTGATCTTCCAAAGCATACATTCTATGTTGATAATATCTTTGTATATCAGCCTTTAAAGGCGGTAAAGGATATTTACTATATGGATGTAAATCTTTACAGATACTATATCGGAAGAGAGGATCAATCTGTAAATGAGCAGGTAATGATCGGAAGAATAGATCAGCAGATAAGAGTTACTAAAAATCATGCTTGATTCATTCGATCCTTATGATGTTGCAAATAAAAAGCTTAGAAAGTATCTTATAAGTTATCTTGAGATAATGATGGTAATATCTTCCATACTTGCTATTCGCTCAAAGAGTGATGAAAATATGCAAAAGAAGAAAGAGCTTTGGGATTATCTGAAGGATCACAATCCAAGACTTTATAAGAGAATAAGATATGGTGTACTTGGACAGACTATGAACCTTCCGGGTAAAGTGGGAAAAGGTATTGCCGTAGCCGGATATAAGATTGCAAATAAGTTGTATGGATTTAACTAAATAGAAGAACCTGCATCCGGATTATTGATTTAAAATTCGGATGCATTTTTTTAGAAAAAAATTAAAATAATGCTTGACATTAGGAGCATTATTTTATATACTTACATAGCGTTAAACGTGACGGGATCTTAGCTCAGCTGGGAGAGCATCTGCCTTACAAGCAGAGGGTCACAGGTTCGAGCCCTGTAGGTCCCATTTTTCATGCAAAGCATGAATATAATCATATGGCGACGTAGCTCAGTTGGCTAGAGCATACGGTTCATACCCGTAGTGTCAAGAGTTCGAATCTCCTCGTCGCTATTTACTTATGTCTGACTTCGGTCAGACTTTTTTTGTTTTGATGTCAAGTGTTGTGGGCTTGATTTTTGAGGGCATTGAAAAAAACAGTCCCGAACTCACAACCGGGAGTTGGGGACTGTTTTATATAAAAATCAATTATTAAAACTCAAAATATCTCATTACATTATTATATGAAATATTCTCTACAAGTTCCTTTAAAAGCTTTCTCATCATTCGGATACTGACCGCTTTCAACCCATTCACCTATAAGCTGGCAGAGTATTCTTCTGAAGTACTCATGTCTTGTATATGAAAGGAATGAACGTGAGTCTGTAAGCATACCGTTAAAGTTTCCTAAGCAACCAAGTGCGGCCAAAGACTTCATCTGAGCTCTCATGCCTTCGTAGTGATCGTTGAACCACCATGCAGAACCCTGCTGAACTTTTCCTGCGATACTTGAATCCTGGAAGCATCCGATTATTGTACCGATAGCGGCATCATCATTCGGATTAAGGGAATGAAGTATTGTCTTTGGAAGCTCACCGGTTACATTTAAAGCATTAAGGAAGTCTGCCAGCTGATCTGCAGGAGCATATCCGCTTATAGCATCAAATCCTGTATCAGGACCGAGCTTATTGAACATTGCCGTGTTGTTGTTTCTCTTACAACCGAAGTGAAGTCGCATTACCCAGTTTAATCTGTGATATTCTTTTCCAAGTGCCAGTAAGAGTGCAGTTTTAAACTTGTACTGCTCTGTAAGACTTACGTCCTCACCTGCAAGTCTTTTCTTTAATATAGCATCAACTTCGTTCTCACTTGCAGGAGCATAGTATACAAAGTCAACACCGTGATCTGATACGGAGCAACCGTTGCTGTGGAAAAAAACTCCAATCTGTTCTTTAACGCTTCCTTAAGAGATGCAAAGTCTTTTACAGCTACACCGCTTACTTCGGAGAGCTTTGCAATATATTGTGCAAAAATCAGGTTTTTCAATATTTGTAGCCTTATCAGGTCTCCATGCCGGAAGCACTTTTAAATCCAAGGTCTTTGATCTCTAAGTTTGATATGCCATTCAAGAGAATCTATAGGATCGTCTGTAGTACATATAACCTTAACATTTGAATTTCTGATAATATTTCTTACACTTAATTCATCTGTAGCAAGTTTTTTTCTTTTGTGAGATTCCAAACCTCATCCGCACTTTCAGGGCTTAGATGACCTTTAAAGCCGAAATACTTCTGAAGTTCAAGATGTGACCAATGATAAAGCGGATTACCTATAAGCTTCGGCAATGTAGCGGCCCATGCATCAAACTTTTCTCTGTCAGATGATTCACTGCCTGTTATAAGTTTTTCATCCACACCGTTTGATCTTATCTGACGCCACTTGTAATGATCGCCGCCAAGCCATACCTGAGTGATATTATCAAATTTTTTTATCCTCATAAATCTCCTGTGGATTTATATGACAGTGATAGTCAACTATCGGCATCTTTTCCGCATAGTCATGATAAAGATGTTTTGCTGTTTGTGTATCAAGTAAGAAATCCTGATCCATAAAATTCTTCATGTTAACCTCCTTAGCCAAACGGCTGTATAAAGTAAAATTTATAAATAACTACATTTACAGTAGTCATATACATATTAAGTTTTAGAGTATCAAATCTTAGATTTAAAAAGTATCTCTTTCTATAATAGACGGCTCAAGTATGTAGATATTTTTCAGGAGAATGCCCGTCAAATACCTCCAAAAAGAGTCTTCACACTGCGACTGCACAAATCAAAAAAAGCCTTGAGTCAACAGTGGTAAGCTCGGGATATGACATTTTTGAAAAGATCGAATTATCATATCCTATTATTGAAAGCTCATCAGGAACCGAAATTTTATTTTTGTTTTTGCAAATTTTTAATGCAATCATCGCAAGAAAAATCATCAGAGGCAATTATTCCGTCGGGAATAAAGTTCTCTTTGGTAAACTTTTCAAGCGAGAGATTAATGCTTTCTATATCATTTTCCTCACACAAAAGAGTAGCATAGTTTTCACTTTTGATTTTCAGCTCTTTACATCCGGATATAAATCCGTCAAGCTTCCTTTTGGCGGATTGAGACGTGGAATTGTAAAGAAAGAGCAAATTATTTTTGCCACTATTATATAACATATTTACACTTTTTTGTAGCATTAAAAATCGTCATAATACGAACAATATATATTCTCACCCTCTAAAAAAATCCGTTTATTAAAAAAATATCGGCAAAGATTTTGCTGTACTTTTTTTATCAGACTTTTATTGTCTTTTGAGGATATATATTTTGAACCTATCATAATAACGGCATCCACACTTTTTGAAATAAGTATATTTAAATATTTTTTTGAGATTCTTTGTATCATATCCGTCTGCAAAGATAAAAAGCGAGTCATAGCCGTTTTCTCTGAGCATTTTTCTCAAAAATAGGACAGAGCTCTTGCCACATAGATATCGGAAGGATCCGAACATAGTATACCCATAGTTTTTCATAGTATTTAGCCCAAGTCCTCTGGCAAATACATTCGGAGTATAGCCAAGCTCCTCCATAATATCATGAACTTTTTTTCTGGTCTTTTCGCTTACCTTCGGGCTGTCATTGATAACTCTTGATACCGTAGCTATGGATACATTTGCCCTGTTTGCAATATCATATATATTCATAATTCACCATTTTAGTATCCGGATTATACAGCATATAAATACACTGTATAAAAGTTAAATGTAAGTCTTATGTTTACAAAGCATATCCACCTTGACAAGGGATAAAAGTCCCATGTATAATGCGATTGTAAACGCTTACATTTATTATAAACTGAATATAAGTATTTGGCAAGGAGATAAAGGAAATGGATTATATCAAAATCAATGATTTAGATAATGTATGTGTGGCATTGAATGCATTGCCAAAGGGAGAAAAAATCACAATCGGAAGCGACAGTATAGAGACAAACAGTGAAATTCCTGCCGGGCATAAGGTGGCACTTAAAGATATCAAAGCCGGTGAGGATATTATAAAGTACGGAAACAGGATAGGGATTGCAAAAGAAGATATCAAAGCCGGTGACTGGATACATACTCATAATATAAAAACAGCACTTGGTGATTTACTGGAATATAAATATATTCCAAAGGTTAAAGAGATAGAAGAAACCTCCCATGAGACCTTCCTTGGGTTTAAGAGAAAAAACGGCAAGGTGGGAGTAAGAAATGAGATATGGATTATTCCCACTGTAGGCTGTGTCAACAATGTGGCACAGGCAATTGAAAGAAGAGCAAAGTCTCTTATAAAGGGAAGTGTGGAAGATGTAATAGCTTTTGTACATCCATATGGCTGCTCACAGATGGGTGACGATCAGGAGAACACCAGAAATATACTTGCGGATATGATAAATCATCCTAATGCGGGAGGTGTACTTGTACTGGGGCTTGGTTGTGAGAATTCAAATATTCCGTTACTTAAAGAATACCTTGGTGATATAGACGAAAGCAGAGTGAAGTTTTTAGTATCTCAGGAAGTTGAAGATGAGATAGAAACAGGAATTTCTCTTATAGAAGAACTTATAAACAATATATCTGATGAAAAGAGAAGAAATAGATGCAAGCGAACTTATAATCGGAATGAAATGTGGAGGCTCTGATGGGCTTTCGGGAATAACAGCAAATCCTATAGTCGGAGAGTTCTCAGATATCCTCATATCAAAGGGAGGAAGCACAATACTTACGGAAGTACCGGAAATGTTTGGAGCGGAAACTCTTTTGATGGAAAGGTGTAAGGATAAGGAGACTTTTGAAAAAGACGGTAGTTTTATAAATGATTTTTAAAAATGTATTTTAAAAATCATAATCAGACAATTTATGAGAATCCTTCACCGGGAAATAAGGCAGGCGGTATATCCACACTGGAAGATAAGTCTTTGGGCTGTACACAGAAGTCAGGAAGTGCTAAAGTGGTAGATGTACTTGATTATGGAGATACCGTAAAAACAAAAGGACTTAATCTGCTTTCATCACCGGGAAATGACCTGGTAGCCGCTACGGCACTTGCAATGAGCGGAGCTCATATAGTGCTCTTTACCACAGGAAGGGGAACACCTTTTGCCTCACCTGTTCCGACGTTAAAGATAGCTACTAATTCAAGACTTGCAAAAGGCAAGGGGAATTGGATAGATTTTAATGCCGGAAGAATGGTTGAGGATAAAACAAAGGAAGAGCTTGCAAACGAGCTTTTTAAACTTGTGCTGGATGTGGCAAGCGGAAAGAAAGTAAAGTCTGAAGTTGCGGGATTCCATGATTTTGCAATCTTTAAACAGGGAGTAACTCTTTAGTCAACTACCCATCACCTAAAGGTAATGGGCTTGTAACTGCCCAGTCGTAGTGACGGCTTACACCTACGAAATCGAAAGGATTTTATTTATGAAAATAAATCGCACAACAGAAAGAAGCGTAAAGATACTTGAGCTTGTAGCCAAGGCAAATGACGGACTTGATATGGATGAGATCTGTGAGAGACTCGTCATACCCAGAACAAGTTGCTATGATATTTTGGTGACTTTGGTACATATGGGAATGCTTGAGGTAAGTACAGGTGCAAAGAAAAACTATAAGATAGGCTTAAATGCATACAGAATCGGAATGAGCTATACAAATAACAGAAATATATCGGAGATTATAGACCCTGCACTGAAGGAGCTGTCAAAGGAACTGAAAAAGACCTGTTTTTTCGGAGTATTGGAAGGGACAAAAATTGTGTATATATCAAAGTTTGAACCTGAGAATCCTATAATAACCACAGCCACTATAGGAACAAGAAATCCGGTGTACAGCACTTCTTTGGGTAAGGCGATATTAAGCACCATGAGTGATGAACAAATAAGAGAGATAACAAAAGATATCGAGTTTAAGCAGGCTACAAGATTTACGCTGAAAAGTACAGATGCGCTGATTGAAAATATAAATGTTGTAAGAAGCAGAGGTTTTGCACTTGATGAGAGAGAAGTGGAAGAACATATGGAATGTGTCGGAGTACCGATATTTGATGAAAAAAGAGAGTGTATAGGAGCTGTCTCGGCTTCAAGCCTTTACAGAAAAAGATGAGGACTATTTGGCGCTTGGAGAGATATTAAAAAAGGGGACTTGAAATATCAAAAATCTTTAGGTTTTATGCCTTGACAATGATAAAAAAAGTTAATTACAATCAAGATATCGCAAATGTGAATTACTATTCGTATATACGAATATTTATATATTGTTTATGGAGGTTCAAATGAGAAAAGAACAGGTTCTTACAAGAATGAAAGAAGATTGTCTGGTTGCCGTTGTTCGTGCAAAGAACAAAGAGCAGGGAGAGAAGGTCATAGATGCTATTGTTGCAGGAGGAATCAACTTTATTGAGATTACTATGACTATGGACGAAGGTAACCCTGTAGAGTTTATACAGTTTATGTCAGAGAAGTACAGAAATAATGAAAAGGTAGTTATCGGTGCAGGTACGGTACTTGATCCCGAGACAGCAAGAGCGGTAATTTTGGCAGGTGCAAACTATGTTGTAAGTCCGGGACTCAATGTAGAGACAATCAAGCTTTGCAACAGATACAGAGTTCCTATGCTTCCGGGTGTTATGTCACCTACAGAGGCTATCACAGCGCTTGAATCAGGATGCGATATCATAAAAAGTATTCCCGGGAAATGTAGTAGGACCGGGTGCGATCAGCTCATTTAAGGGACCTCTTCCACAGGGAGATTTCATGCCAAGCGGTGGTGTGGACGTTGACAATGTAGATAAGTGGTTAAAGGCCGGAGCTTGTGCCGTAGGTACAGGTTCATCTCTTACAAAGGGTGCGGCTACAGGTGATTTCGCAGCTATAACAGCAAAGGCAAAGGAATTTGTTGAGGCGGTAGCATGGCAAGAAAAGTAAGGTTTTATTTTTGAATGGAGAAAAATATGGCAAAAGATAGTTACAATGGGAGAGATAATGCTCAGATTATCAACTCCAAATAATGAGAAGTTTATTCAGGCCGATGAGTTTGATATCAATTATGGCGGCGGTGAGGCAAATGTTGCCGTTTCACTTGCAAACTACGGACATGAAGCGGATTTTGTAAGTGCATTACCAAAGAATCCTATAGGGTGATGCGACTATTGCAACTCTTCGCAAAGTACAATGTAGGAACAAAGCATATCTCAAGAAGCGGAGAGAGAGTAGGTATCTACTTCCTTGAGACAGGTTCAGCTATGAGAGCTTCAAATGTAGTATATGACAGAGCTCATTCTTCTATTTCTACAGCTAAGGTCGAAGAGTTTGACTTTGACGAGATTTTTCAAAGATGCCGATTGGTTCCATTTTTACAGGTATCACACCTGCAGTTTCAGATTCTGCCGAGAGCTTACAGAGGGTCGCTCTTAAAGTCGCAAAGAAGGCAGGAGTTACAGTATCTGTAGACCTTAACTTCAGAAAGAAACTCTGGTCATCAGAGAAAGCAAAGAAAAATAATGACAAATCTTATGCAGTATGTAGATGTATGTATAGGTAATGAAGAGGATGCCGAGAAGGTTCTTGGATTTAAGCCCGGCAATACAGATGTTACAGCCGGAGAACTTGAGCTTAGCGGTTATGTAGATATCTTCAACCAGATGTGCGATCAGTTTAAGTTCAAGTATGTAATCAGTTCACTTCGTGAGAGCTTCTCAGCTTCAAACAATGACTGGTCAGCATGTATCATGGACGGAAGCACAAGAGAGTTCTATCACTCAAAGAAATACCATGTAACCCCGATTGTAGACAGAGTCGGTGGCGGTGATTCATTTTGCGAGCAGGTGTTATCTGCGGTCTTTGCGATAAGAAGGACTTTAAGTCAGCACTTGAGTTTGCCGTAGCAGCTTCAGCACTTAAGCACACAATACCGGGAGATTTCAACCTTGTAAAAAGAGAAGATGTTGAGAGCCTTGCAGGTGGAGACGGATCGGGTAGAGTACAAAGATAATCAAAGTTTATATGTATTTTCCAATATAAAAGGGAGGATGTGAAAAAACTCGATTGAGTTTTTTCGCATCTCCCTTTTTGCACTTATTGTGTATAGTTGACTGAAATCATACGCGAAAAAAGCGCACTTCCCCTACCCCATAAAAAAATTCTTTTTGAATCTATGCAGCAGTTCTGTTTCTCATCTTTTTCTGATATTTATATAAATTATGGCCTATCGCCACGAGTAAAACTTCCAGTTTGACTGAATGAATACCTCTTCGGACAATTCTCTTGTACCAACGGTCGTTTTTCATAATTCCGTAAGTGCCTTCTGCTTGTATCGAACGGTTCATTCGTAATAACGCACCATGGATACTTTCTAGGTTTTCTATTACTTCCCGGTGCATAGAAGTTAGTTCCTGATTGATCCGAACGGTTCGATTCTTATCTGTATTCTTACATTTCTTTGCATATGGACATCCGCTACAGTCTTCACATTCATACAGTTCTTCCTTGCGTCCATACTGATTTCCCCTCACATCTTTTCTGCATAAAAAATGGAATGCTTTATCGTTAGGACATCTCATGACTCCTTGCTCATCGATTCTGAAGTTAACTGCACGAAATGGATCTTCATGATATTTACGATCCTTAGTTTCCTTTTTAAACATTGGAAATTTCATATACTTTTCAATTCCGTTCTGTTCACAGAAAATATAATTGTTGTATGAGCCATATCCGGCATCTGCCACAGGATATTTGGGATAGAATCCATAAGTTTGTTTGAAGTGCTCCATCAAAGGAATGAAACAATCCATATCCGAACGATAATGGTTCACGTCAACAACTGCAATATATTCATCTGCTACACCAATCTGTACATTATATGCCGGCAGAAGCTGATCATTGCCCATGTAATCCTTTTTTATACGCATAAAGGTAGCCGAGTTATCTGTTTTAGAGTAACTGTTTCGGTCAGGACCACAGATTTCAATTTTTTGTATGTATTCTTGAAGTTTCTGACAGAAAGTAGTCAAGTGTTCATAATGACGCTGTTCTTTGGATTTTCGCTTTCCGCTTCCGTAAACAAATGTACTTGTATCCAGTTCCCATAAAAGTACTAGCTGCTCAACGATTTCATTTAGATAATCCGGTACATACTCTGTGTTTGTTGTGATCTGCACTCCACTCCATGCGATTTCTGCATTAATTTCATCAATCTCCGCAGTGATTTTTTCGTAAAGCTTGTAACGGAACTTTTCCGTAGCCTTCTTCCATACCCAGGTATACTTGTTTGCGTTTGCTTCAAACTTGGAGCCGTCGATGTAGAGATGTTGTAGATCTACATGCTCCTCGTTAAAGATAGCATGATTGATGTCGTTAAAAATGTTTTCAATCTTATCTTGAAGTATTTCATTGATGAAATATCCAAAGGTTCTGTATGACGGAGTCCGGTGATCCATGAGATACATGAACCTGATATTAACTTTGCAGTTGTCTTCCAGTTCTCTCAGAGAGCAGTAACCGCTAGTCATAAATCCGAAAAGTACTGTTTTTAACATGTTGACCGGATTATATCTGAGTCGTCCGGTTGTGTACTCCGGAATATCCGTCAGATACTTGTTTAAATCGATTCCTCCAATCAATCTGTCAAATGTTAAAACAGGATCCAGCAGATCCAAACAATCTGAAAGAAACAGTGGTAAATATCCTTGTTTTGAATTACAATAATTAGTGTGTAAATTTTTCATTGCAAGTTAATTTTACCACAAAAATAGGACCTTTCGCATGATCGAATGGTCCTATTTCTTTTAGGTACTTATTTCACAGCCCCTGTTTTTATTGGATCTTTCTCTTTTTAGTGTCACTTCTGTGACATATATTAATGTTGAATAACTATATTCCCTACAGTTTCAGTACTACTTAATGATGATTAGATAATCAATGGAGAAAAAGGTTAGAGTATATCTTCGGCGGATTAAGAGTTTTTATAAAAAAATATGACAATGTATGTCATGTTATTGTGATATAATAATTGTAGGAGATGTTAAGACGATGAAAGATAATAGGCTGTTTAGGATACTGTATTATATTTTTACAAAAAGGGAAAAAGTCACAGCAAATGAGCTTGCTAATAAATTTGAGGTATCAGTCAGAACAATTTATAGAGATATTGACTCTATCAGCAGTGCCGGTATTCCCATCTATGCGTTGCAAGGAAAGGGCGGCGGAATAGAAATTGCCGAAGACTTTATCCTGAGTAAATCGCTGCTTTCAGAACATGAGAAACAGCAAATTATGTCAGCACTTCAAGGATTGGATAATACAACAAAACAACATGAGAATGAGCTTCTCACAAAACTTTCTGCACTTTTTAAAATGAAAAATACAAGTTGGATAGAAGTTGATTTTTAATAATTGGCAAAATAATAAGATGTATGAAAGGACATTTAATGGTATTAAGTCGGCAATTTTAAGTAAGAACATTGTTTCATTCACATATTTTAGCAGCAATGAAAAAGAAACAAGTAGAAGAGTTAAACCCGTTAGACTACTTTTCAAGAGTCAGGATTGGTATCTATATGCTTTCTGTTTACTTAGAAATGATTTTAGATATTTCAAATTGTCCCGGATAAAGAATTTAGAAATCCATACTGAAAAGTTTGATGACAGCTTTGAAGATGCAATACTCAAAAAGAAATACCACACGAGAACACGGTGCATATAAAAAGTTAAGTTTGATCGTAAAAGTTGCCTTCAGGGTATATGATGAGTTAAACGAAAAAAATTATAGAAGATAGTGACGGAAATTTATATACTGAAATAGAAGTTCCAAATGATTACAACTTATACAATTATATTTTTTTCTTTCGGAGATGGAGCGGAAGTATTAGAGCCGAAAGAGATACGAATGCAGATTAAAGAAATGATAAATAAAATGGCAGAAAAAAATATATAATGTGACAAATGGTGTCAAGTATTCTCCTGTATAATAAAAATTAACCAAATGTAAAGGGAGGACCGGATAATGAAATATGAATGGAGAAAAACAAGAAAAAAACTCTTTATGGTGTAAAGCAAGCACCTATCATTGTAGAAGTGCCAAAGCAAAAATTTATTTTTGCTAAAAGGTAAAGGAAATCCGAATGAAGTAGATTTCTCCGACAGAATATCCGCATTATATTCTCTTGCCTATGCCATTAAAATATTGTTTAAAAAATGTAATGAAAAAAATAAAAACTGATAATGAGATTACAGATTTTTACGGTATATCCGTTAGAGGGATTTTTGGAAAAAAAGTAAATGGAGAAGAGCTTGATAAAAATAAACTGGAATACACATTGATGATTAAACAACCTGATTTTTATTACACAAGAAATATTCACAAAGGCACTTGAGAATATAAAAAAAGAAAAAGCCTAATGCATTGTATGATGAGATGAGTTTTTAGAGAAATAGAAGAAGGTAAATCTATTCAGATTTTTACATGTCGGATGTTATGATGATGAACCAAAAATCATTTGAAAAAGATGAATGGATTTGCAAGAAAAACGTGACCTTACAAGAATAGGTGATTTTCATAAAGAAATATACTTAAGTAATAAAAAAACAGAACATCAGAAGAAAAAAACAAAAAAACCATATTAAGATATTCAGTTAAATAGGAGGAATTTGTTGTGCCAAGACCAACGACAAAAAAAGGATTTAATGACTGTTGCTAAGGAAAAACTATGAAAAGTTAAATTTACTTATTTCAAAGATGACAGAGGAAGAGTTAAACACACCGTTTGATTTTTTTCAAAAGATGAAAAAGAAAAAAAGAAGCTCATTGGAGAAGAGATAAAAACTTAAGAGATGTTTTAATCCATCTCTATGAATGGCATCAGCTTATTTTGAATTGGGTATATTCCAATCAAAAGGGAGAAGAAAAACCATTTTTGCCTGAACCATATAACTGGAAAAACTTATGGAGATATGAATGTAGAATTTTTGGAAGAAACATCAAAATACTTCTCTTGAAGACTCAATTAAAATGGTTCATAAATCACATAGTGATGTATTAGCGTTAGCTGAAAAAAATTTACAGATGAAGAACTCTTTTTCAAAAAGGTGTTTATAAATGGGTTGGAGGAAGTGTGCTTGGTTCATACTTTGTAAGTGCAACTGCAAGCCATTATGATTGGGCAATGAAAAAAGATTAAAGCGCATCAGAAAAAAATGTAAATCAAAAAAATAATTGGAATAGGATAGTAAAGTGCATTTTACAAAAGTAAAAGGAATACTATTTTGATAGAGTCGGTATGTGAATAAAATAGTTTATAGTCACTGCACCGGATTGGTGTGGTGGCTATTTTATACTGTTCCATTATTCAATCCCTCTCGAAGACATTTCATGGACTCCTCAAAACTTAATGTACGACCGTTTGAAAAGTTATCTTCGCTTTGTTCCAGAAGCCTATATAGTTCATATTTACTTGTTAATTTATTATATAAGTCAATGCTCATAACGGCTAAGTCACCTCGACCGTTTTTGGTAATAAATATAGGTTCGTTTGTGTTATGACAAAATGTGGAGATATCATTGTAGCTGTTACGTAAGTCTGTACTGGATTTGATTATCGGCATAAAAACCTCCTTTCTAAAAGAAATTGTAATATTATTTCTTTAGAAACTCAATGATTAAAGGAATAAAATTTGAAAATATCATATTGACAAAAAATAACAATATAGTATTATCTAACTATGTTAAAAAATAACAAAATATTCATTTTATTATGTCGGAGGAAATATGGCAGATAAGAATTTTTATTGTAGATAATATCGATAACTTAAGCATCAGGGATGAAAGAGCTGAGAGAAGCTCAGAGAGAATTTGCGACCTACTCTCAGGAACAGGTTGATAAAAATATTCTATGAGGTATCTATGGTACGCCAATAAGGCAAGATTTGAGCTTGCAAAGATGGCGGTAGAAGAGACCGGAATGGGAGTTTTAGAGGATAAGGTTATAAAGAACCATTACGTCGCAGAGTATATTTACAATGCATACAAGGATACTAAAACTTGCGGAGTAATTGAAGAGGATGCTATCTTTGGAATAAGAAAAATTGCTGAGCCTATAGGTGTCATAGCTGCCGTTATTCCTACAACAAACCCTACATCCACAGCTATATTTAAAATACTTTTGGCACTTAAGACAAGAAATGCCATTATAATAAGCCCACATCCAAGAGCAAAGGATTGTACAAACTATACTGCTAAAATGCTTTTGGAAAAGGCGGTTGAAGCAGGTGCACCAAAGGGAATAATCGGTTGGATAGATGTGCCTTCACTTGAACTTACAAATGAGGTAATGCATGAGGCTGATATCATACTTGCTACAGGCGGACCGGGAATGGTTAAATCAGCTTACTCATCAGGTAAGCCTGCAATAGGTGTAGGTGCGGGAAATACTCCGGTTATCATCGATGAAACAGCTGACATTAAGATGGCGGTAAACTCAATAATACATTCAAAGACTTTTGATAACGGAATGATTTGTGCTTCAGAGCAGTCTGTAACTGTAATGGAGAGTATATATAATGAAGTAAAAAAAGAGTTTGCATTCAGAGGTTGTTATTTTCTGAAGAAGGACGAGCTTAATAAGGTAAGAAAGACTATTATTGTAGGCGGATCACTAAATGCCAAAATCGTCGGACAGTCTGCATTTAAGATTGCGGAAATGGCAGGTGTAAGCGTACCTGAAAGTACAAAGATACTTATCGGTGAGGTGGAGTCTGTCGATATAAGCGAGGAGTTTGCTCATGAAAAACTTTCACCTGTGCTTGCAATGTATAAGGCTAAGACATTTGACGAGGCCATAGCTAAGGCTGAAAGACTTGTTGCAGACGGTGGATATGGACATACATCAGCTATCTATATAGATGTAAATGAGAAGGAAAAAAACTTGCTATCCATGAAAATGCAATGAAGACTTGCAGAATACTTGTAAATACTCCTGCGGCTCATGGCGGTATCGGTGATTTGTACAACTTTAAGCTTGCACCTTCACTTACTTTAGGTTGCGGTTCATGGGGTGGAAACTCGGTTTCAGAGAATGTAGGTGTAAAGCATCTTATTAATATAAAAACTGTAGCACAAAGGAGAGAGAACATGTTGTGGCTTAGAACTCCTGAAAAGGTTTACTTTAAGAGAGGTTGTTTACCTGTAGCGCTTGATGAGCTTGGAAATGTAATGCATAAGAAGAAAGCATTTATCGTAACAGATACATTCCTATATAAGAACGGATATACAGATGTTATTACAAAAGAAGCTTGATGAGATGGGTATAAGACATACTTGCTTTTTATGATGTAACACCGGATCCTACACTTCAGTGTGCAAGAGAGGGTGTAAAGGCAATGGCTTCATTTGAGCCTGATGTAATTATAGCACTCGGCGGCGGTTCGGCTATGGATGCCGCAAAGATAATGTGGGTTATGTATGAGCATCCTGAAGTTAACTTTGAAGATATGGCAATGGACTTTATGGATATCAGAAAGAGAGTATATAAATTCCCTAAGATGGGTGAGAAGGCATACTTTGTTGCGGTACCTACATCATCAGGTACAGGTAGTGAGGTTACTCCTTTTGCTATTATTACAGATAAGGATACAGGAATAAAGTGGCCTATAGCAGACTATGAGATTCTTCCTAATATGGCGATAGTTGATGTTGACAATATGATGGATCAGCCTAAGGGACTTACAGCTGCATCAGGAATTGACGTACTTACACATGCTCTTGAGGCATATGTATCCATAATGGCTACAGATTATACAGACGGACTTGCGCTAAGAGCAATGAAGCTTGTGTTTGATTACCTTCCTTCAGCATATGAAAACGGAAGTGCAGATCCTATTGCAAGAGAGAAGATGGCTGACGCTTCATGCCTTGCAGGTATGGCTTTTGCAAATGCCTTCCTTGGTATAAACCATTCAATGGCACATAAGCTTGGTGCCTTCCATCATATAGCACATGGTCTTGCAAATGCGATTATACTTACAAGGGTAATGAGATATAATGCTGTAGATGTACCTACAAAGATGGGAACATTCCCACAGTATGAGTATCCTAAGGCAAAAAGAAAGATATGTAGAGGTCGCTAAATACTGTGGAGTAACAGGAAAAAAATGATGATGAGATATTTGAAAACTTTATAAATAAAAATAGAGGAATTAAAGAAGTTCATCGGAGTAAAAAGAGACTATAGCACTTTTATGGTGTAGAGGAAAAAAATACTTCTTAGACACATTGGACGAGATGAGTGAGCAGGCATTTAATGATCAATGTACTCCGGCAAATCCAAGATATCCGCTTATAAGCGAGATCAAAGAGCTGTATATGGACGCTTATTACGGCAGATAGTATAAATTTGAGCGTATTGTATTAGACTTAATTTTAGAAAGGAGATGGATGTATTATACATCTGTAGAAAGTATGGATTTGACAAATAAAAAGCTTATTTTAGAGAGACCGCATAAGAAAGTATATGAAACCGATGATTGCATTATTAAAGCGTTCAGTGGTGACCACCCGAAATCCGATGTATTTAATGAGGCACTGAATCAGGCAAGAATAGAAGAGACAGGGCTTAATGTTCCGAAGGTGCTGGCCGTAGAAGAGATGGACGGCGGATGGGCAATCATAATGCTTAAGAAAAACGGTAAGACTTTAAAAGAAATCATGGAGTCTGACAAGAAAAAAATACAAGAAAGTATATGGAGATGTTTGTTGATATACAGCTGGATATCCATTCAAAATCATCACCGCTTCTTAACAGAATGAATTTAAAATTCAGCAGACAGATAAATGATTTGAAGGAGCTAAGTGCAACTATAAGATATGAGCTTTTGACAAAGCTTGACGGAATGAAAAAGCATACCAAAAATATGTCATGGCGATTTCAATCCCAGCAATGTGCTTATAGGAGAAGATGGTGAAGTTTCAATAATTGACTGGTCTCATGCTACTCAGGGAAATGTCGCTGGAGATGCAAAATACCTACCTCTTATTTGCTCTTACAGATAAAGAGCTTGCGGATATGTACATGGATATATACTGTGAAAAGTCGGATACAGCAAAACAGTATGTACAAAGATGGCTTTCAATAGTAGCTGCACAGAGATTATCAAAGCATATAGAGGCTGAAAAAGAGCTTTTGATGAAATACATTGATGTTGTAGACTATGTTTAGGTAAAAATTAATACAAACCCCATTCTGTTATAATAGCAGGATGTTCCAAATTCAATATAAAAAGAGATTACAGGAAATATAAAAGATTCTGTGATCTCTTTTTATAGAAACATATTTTTGTAAAGCTGTTTGTCAGACCTTATTATCATTAAGATATTTTAGTACCTCAAATGAATACTGATATGCGAACATATCTGAACTGTTGTTTATATTGATATCAAATAATTCGTTTATTTTTGTAAGTCTGTAAAAGAAGGTGCTCTTATGTATATGTAGAGCCCTTGCGGCTTCATTTGAATTTCTGTTTTTTAGAATGAACATCTTTAGGGTAATAGCATATTCTGTATTATTTCTTTTGTCATATTCGAGCATAGACTTTATATGAGGATGTACAGATGCTGATACCAAAAGTCTTGTCCATATGGCTTAGTATATGACATAAAAAATTCATGTGATAAAAGATGAATCCGTCTTCATCAGTGTCGGTTTTACCGGTAAGCAGCACTTCCTCCAATTGTCTGAAATAAAGCGGGCTGTCGGCTATATCATTGAATCCGTAGCTGACAAGGATTTGCATATTATTGTGCATCATAAAGTCCGACAATTTATTTTTCAGATATTCACGCAAGGGTATGGAATTATTATTAGGCAGCAGTATAGTAATTCTATTATGAAATATTACCGCCATTGAGTATGAAAGTAGAGTCTGCAATCTTTCAAAAATAAAATTTAATATTGGCATGGCTGTCGGTATTATCCTTGAAATCGCATATAAGTATATTATATCTGAGAGCGGGTTTGATACCAAGTTGTACAAGCTGTGAAGCAAGATAAACTTTACTTCTTTCAAAATTTCCATCTAAAAGCTCGGTAAGAAAAAACTCATACTTTACACCGGTTTTTGTGGTAAAGGTCGCATCTTTTTGCATTTCTATAGAGATCATTCTGGAGAGGGTGTGTATAACTTCCAGATCCTCGGGACATAATTCTTTGTTTGCGGTGCATACACATACATAGGCAACCACAGAATTTTTTATTCGTATACCTTCATATACCCATTTATAAGGTGTATGTATCATATTTTTTGCGATAAAAGGGAGAGTGGAAGTGTAGATGGTATCAATAACTTTCTTTTCGCGCATATCTTCCACCAGTGGCTGCTTTAAAAACAGCTTATCACCTGTAAAGTCTATATATTTATCTTCATCCGGCAAAAGGTATTCTGCTTATTATTGAAAAAGCTTGTATCACATACATTTATGGGATTTCTATTATATTATAGGCAATATTTATGATTCCCTGTATTCCGTTTCCACTGTATAGTGCATCAAACAACATTTCGAGTTTTGGTTTGTTAGTCATAAACTCTCCTTTAAAAAGTATATCAGACATTTGTCTGAAATGTAATATTTTTATTCAGAGAAATTTGATGATTTGTAGGATGAACTTATGAATAAGTCTTGTTATATTTTTATCATAATTAAGAGAAGAGGAAATATCATGAAAATAATGGGTATTGCAAAACCGGTAGAAAGAACTCAAACAGTGAAATCCTTCTAAAGGAGGCCCTTATGGCTTGTGAGGAGGCCGGCGCAGAAGTAATAATGATAAATCTTAAGGATTTTAATATCATCGATTGTACAGGATGTACATCATGTACACAGGGTATGACACAGGGCAAAAATTTGGGTTGTGTACTTGATAAAAAGGATGATAAGAAAAAATAATGGATGTTATGCTCGCTCAAGATGCCGTTATTTTTTCGGTTCCTACATATGACTTAATGCCTGCCTCAAATTATCTTGCTTTTGCTCAAAGAAGTCTGAGTTATGAAACGGCATTTCTGGAGACAATTCATGCAATAGAGCATAAGGACAGAGTGGCAGGGCTTATTGCTGTGGGAGGCTCGACAAGATCATGGCAGTCTATGGCACTTGAAGGATTGCAGGCTACGATGTTTACTACAGATATGAAGGTGGTTGATATGGTACTTGCTACTAGAGTTCCGGCACCTGCTCAATGTCTTTTGGATGATGAACTTATGTTAAAGTCAAGAAGACTTGGAGAAAATATCGTTAAAGCTGTAAATACGCCTGCAAATGAGAGAAAGTGGCTTGGTGATGAGGATATGGGGTGGTGCCCGAACTGCCATTCAAATGCACTTGTACTTGGCGAGAAACAATGGGACGGACTTTTTTATCCTATAGAATGTCAGGTGTGTGGTGCAGGAGGTACATTAGAGAAGATCGGTGATAAATGGAAGTTTATTATTCAAGAGGATGGACTTTTGAAGGACAGAACTACTGTAGAGGGAAGAGGCAGACATCTTGAAGAGATAGCCAAAACTCAAGGCGGATTCTTTTGCAAATCCCAGACAAGAGAAGTAGTTGCAAAAAAACAGATAAAATATATGGAAAAGAAATTTAAAGGGCTTGAATAAAAAGCGGATCGGAGAAAAATATGAAATTGGAAACAGATGTAATTGTAGTAGTCAGCAGGACTTTTCAGGGCTTGCCGCATGTGTCTGTATCGCTGAGAATGGAGCAAGAGTAATAGCATTTGAAAAGTCAACCACAACGGGTGGTGCGGCAAACATGGGAATGGGACCTCTTGGAGTGGGATCGAGAGTGCAAAGAGAACATATGGTGGCACTGACTCCCGGAGAGGCTTTCAGAAAGCATATGTTCTTTACTCACTACAGAGTGGATGCAAGACTTGTAAGAGATTATTATTTCAAATCCGGAGATACAATTGACTGGCTTGAGGACATGGGTGTTGAATTCGTAGGAGTTCAAAGAGCTTTCGGTGCACCTGAAGCTACACGTTCATATTCAGACGGTGAATTCACATGGCATGTGGTAAGGCCTGAAGGAGGAGGCGCTCCGGGGCCACGTAGCGCTACTGCTATGACAAAGAAACTTACCGAAAAGGCTTTGGAGCTTGGTGTGGAGTTTAAGTTTGAGACACCGGTAAGTTCTTTGGTAAAAGAAAATGGTGAGGTGGTAGGAGTTATTGCAAAGGATAAAAACGGCGAGGAGATGGAATGCAGAGCAAAGTCTGTAATAGTTGCAACAGGTGGCTTTGGTGACAATCCCGCTATGATAAAAGAAGAAACAGGATATGAGTTTGGTAAAACAATATTTAATTTTGCAATACCCGGTATGAAAGGTGACGGATTAAAGATGTGCTGGGAGGCCGGAGCAGGAAAAAAATGGAGCCGATTATGGAACTTATGTATCAGCTTCCTGACAATATGAATCATTTTATCCTGGATGGTGCCTTCCGTCAGCCATGTCTTTGGGTAAACAGAAACGGACAGAGATTTATGCCTGAGGATCAAATTGCAAATACCACTTTTACGGGAAATGCAATAAGTGTACAGCCGGGAAGTGTGGCATATGCTATTTTTGACAGTAAGCTTTTAAAGAAATATAAGAAAAAAGGACCGGACATTGTATCTCATGTTCACCCTCATGATCTTTACAATCATTTTGATGAGCAATGGGAGAGAGATATCGCAGATAATTATGAACCCATAGCACAAGCGGACAGTATAGAAGAACTTGCCGAGAAGATGGGAATTGATGTGGAAGGTCTGGTTGCACAGGTTGAAGAATACAATGAGATGTGTGATACCGGATTTGACGAGATATTTGAAAAGGACAGAGCATATATGCAGACCTATAGAAAAAGCTCCTTTTATATCTGCCGTCAGAATGTCGGTGCTTACGGAACTTTGGGTGGTGTCAGAATAAACCATAAGACAGAAGTTTTGGATGATAACTCTAAGGTTATACCGGGACTTTATTGTGTGGGTACAGATGCCTGCAATATTTTCGGAGACAGTTATCCTTTCACACTTTCAGGAAATACAATGGGATTTTGCTTGAATTCAGGTAGAATAGCCGGAGAAAATGTCATGACTAAGCTTGATGAAGAGTGGGAATAAAGATAAGTGATCGAATTTTTAAGCAAGGAAAAGCTCTCCTTGCTTAAAATTTATTAAAGTAAAACTGTATTACAGGTTGTTTAATAAAGATTTATATTAAGAGGAAATAATGAAGATTATAATAGAAGGTAAGGAAATAGAAGCAAAAGAAGGACAATCGATTTTGGAGAGTGCTTTGGCTGCAAATGTATTTATACCACATCTTTGCTCACATCCGGATCTTGAAGCAAAGGGAGGGTGTAGATTGTGCTCGGTAGAAATAGACGGAGTGGATGAGGCCGTACCATCATGTATGACCAAGGTCGCAGAGGGTATGAATATAAAGGTAAACAGTGAAAAGGCGGATAAAATAAGAAGAGATGCCATGGAGCTCATATTGGCGACTCATCCGGCAGAATGTACCGGCTGTCCGAAATTTGGAAAATGTGAACTGCAGTCCATGTATCAATACATGGGAGTGACTCCGGACAGATGGAGAAAGAAATCAAGAAGCTTACCAAATGATGATACAAATCCACTTATCACACATCTATTTACAAGATGCATACGATGCGGAAGATGTATAAGAGCATGTCATGATTTAAGAGGTGTAGGTGTACTTGACTATATTAAGACAAGTGTAGGGATACATGCAGGTGTTCCTGAGGGAAAACACTTAAAAGAGGCGGACTGTAGATTTTGTGGTGCTTGTATAGAAGTGTGCCCTACCGGTTCTATAGTGGATCAAATAAATATAATGAGCCCGGAGAGAACATATTCAGATAACATAGTACCATGTAAAGCGACTTGCCCGGCTCATATAGATATACCTGAATATATCAGATATATAAAGAATGGAGAGTTTGGTAAAGCAACCGCTGTGGTTAGGGAAAAAGTTCCTTTTCCTGAGGTGCTTGGCAGTATATGCAATCATGCCTGTGAAAATGCATGTAAAAGAGGTGAGCTGGGTGCACCTGTTTCTATCTGCAAGTTAAAAAGAGCGGCAGCAGGCCTGGATGAGGGAAAGTGGAAAGAAAGAGTCAGGTGTGACGCAAAAACAGGCAAAAAAGTGGCAATAGTAGGAGCAGGACCTGCAGGTCTGACAACTGCATATTATCTTGCAAAGAAGGGTCACAGTATTGAGGTCTTTGAAAAGAACAAAGATATCGGAGGTCAGTTAAGATATGGCATCCCGGCATACAGACTTCCCAATAATACAATAGCCAAAGAGGTAGATGAAATACTTGCTTTGGGTGTGAATATAAAAGCAGGTACAGTTGTAGAAAACCCGAAGAAGCTTCTTGAGGAAGGCTTTGAAGCTGTATTGCTTGCAACAGGAACTCATCTTGGAACAAAGTTGCCTATAAACGGTTCTGACAAAGAGGGTGTATATGTAAATACAAGATTTCTAAAAAGTCGCAAGAGAGGGAGAACCGCAAAATGTAGGTGAAAGAGTGATGGTACTTGGCGGTGGAAATGTAGCATTTGACTGTGCCAGAACAGCACTTAGACTTGGAGCAAAGGAGGTACATATAGCCTGCCTTGAGAGCAAAGAGGTGATGACAGCCACAGATGATGAGATAGAAGAGGGAGAGGATGAGGGTATTATACTTCATGCCGGATACTCATTTCTGCAGATTACAGGAGGTAGTCATGTTGAAGGTGTTGAGCTTCAAAAGGTGAAAAAATTCTATTTTGACGAGAAAAAAAAGGCTGTGATAGAGCTTGTTGAAGACACAAAGGACATAGTAGCGGTAGACAATGTAATCTTTGCGGTAGGCCAAAGACCTGAGGGTACAGATAAGTTTGAAGTTGAGCTTACGCATGGGCCTTATATTGCGGTAAATGATAAACTTGAAACCAGTGTAAAGGGAATATATGCGACCGGAGATGTGGGTGACAGGTACAAAGTCGGTAATAGAAGCTATAGTGCAGGAAGAAAAAGTCGCTGAGGAGATAGATATTTTTTTCTGGGTGGAGACGGTGATATCAGTGAGGTACTGCTTGACAGGGAAGAACATAATCCATATATCGGAAAAAGAGAAGGATTTGGTGAAGAAGCGAGAGTATGTCCTTCAATGCTTGATGGAGATGTAAGAAAGAAGGATTTTTGATCTTGTTGAGATGTCGTTTTCAATAGATGAGGCTGTATGTGAGGCATCTAGATGCTTGCAATGCGATCTTAGACTTGACATTACAAAGCTAAGGCTTTGGAACGAGTATTAGGAGGAGAACATATGAATACATTGGAAATAATGAAAAATCTTGATAAGAAATCCTGCCCTGTGGATACTCTCCTAAATGAAGTTAAAAAATCAAAGTGTAATGATTGTGGAAAATGTACCTTCGGATATGAGGGGGTTACACAGTTTTCTATGATACTTTCAGATCTCACAGAAAAAAAGGCAGAAATATGGATATTGTGCTGATGAAGGAATTGGCTCAGATGATGAAAACCCAGTCACTTTGTGAAGACGGTGAAATGATAGGAGAGGGAGCAGGTTTTGCACTTTCGGAGTATGCATCCGAGTTTGAAGCGCATGCAGGCAAAAAGGCTTGTGCAGCCGGAGTATGTAAGAAATTTATGACATATCATATATTGCCTGATCTGTGTACAGGCTGTACCGAGTGTGAAGATGCATGTGATGAGGATGCAATAGAGGGTAAGAAAAAGTATATTCATATAATACTGCAGGATGAATGTACGCAATGTGGAAACTGCGTAAGTGCCTGTGATGAAGATGCAATAATACTTGCAGGTGCAATAAAACCAAGGACACCAAAAAAAGCCTATGCCGATTAAAGTAAAATAAGTTAAAGATTGTATGCAATTTTGTAATTGCGTACAATCTTTTTTTAATGTATAATGCATATCCATATAAAGAAAGGAGAAGATGTGTAAACATCTAAGAACAATGAGCGAAGATATAAATTCATCCAATTTTAGAATGGATGCAAATGAAAGAAGAAAAAGAATTATAGGTGTATCCATACTAGGGTATAGTAACAAATCTGTTACTGGGAGCGTTAAAGGCGGTACTTGGAATACTTTCCGGATCGATTGCTCTTGTAAGTGATGCTTTAAATAATATCACGGACTCCTCCTCATCACTTATTACTATAATAGGCACAAAACTTGCAGGTAAGGCGCCTGATAAGCAGCACCCTTTCGGACATGGAAGAACGGAGTATCTGACAAGTCTTTTGATTGGAGGTATCGTATTTATTACCGGTTTTCAATCTCTTATCAGTTCGCTAAAGGCTATTGTTAACAGAGAAGAGATGAGTGCGAGTACTGTTACTGCGATAATAATTATTGCAACAATTGTTGCTAAAATTGCTCTTGGTACTTTTACTGAAAACAGCGGTAAAAAATATAATTCGGGTGCATTGATTGCCTCAGGTGCTGATGCAAAAAATGATGCTATAGTGTCTTTAGTCACTCTGATATCTACATTAATATATATGTTTACAAAAAAATTTCTGTGGACGGTATTGCCGGTGTTATTATTTCGGTATTCATTTTAAAGACTGCCTATGAAGTATTATCAGATACAGTAAAGAAAATACTTGGTGAAAGAGTGGACGGTGAGATGGTAAGGGGAATAAAGGAGATAGCAAGAAATACCGAAGGTGTTATAAATTGCTTTGACCTTATACTAAAACGACTATGGCCCCTGATTTTTATACAGGATCTATAAATGTGGAAATAGAGGATAGTAGAAGTATCGGAGAGATGTATCCTATTTTGCATGAGGCCCAGACAAAGATTTATGAGAAATATAATGTATTTCTTGTATTTGGATTTTACTCTGTAGACGTAAATGATGAAAAAAATATAAAAAAGATAAAAATCAATACTCAAAAACTATAAAGAAAAATGAAAGACATATCATTAACTATCACGGAATAGTTATAGATGAAAAAGACAGTACTATTTATTGTGATATAACAAGAGACTTTGATATCAAATCTGAAACCGTTATAGAAAAATGTGAACAGAATTTTGAAAGAGGAGTTTCCGGAGTACAAAAATACATGTAAATATAGATACTGAATTCGCCGGTGAATAGAGAGTAATCGGTCAATATAACGACAGATTGATAAATGTATATCAAATTGGAAAGGCGAAAAAAATTGGTTCTGTAGATTGTATCTAATAAAGTACTTGAAATACAAAAAAAGTACATAAAAACAGCTTGAAATAAATAAAAACCTTTTAGTATACTCACAAGAGTTAGCCGATGCTAACAGATGTAATATAATAGAACTTAAATGCAAAGGGGAGTGTTTTTGCAAGAGTATTTGGTCAAAACGTATTACTACATTCTGATTTTGATGCTTTTTTGTAGCGCAACATTCCCTTTATTTGGGTTCGTGAGTTAGTGGCCACTAACCAAATGTAATAGGAGATTTATGAAAAGAAGCTATTTTTTTAAATGTAGGTGTTGGAGCATTGAGCATATTGATGGTCGCAACACAGGTTACACCGGCTTTTGCGGGTTCATGGAAGAGCACACAGAGCGGATGGAATTATATAAATGATAACGGCGACGAAGGCTTTTGGGTTGGACTCAGACTCCAAGTGGCTGGTATTATCTTGATACCGACAGCGGTATTATGCAGACAGGTTGGAAGAAGGATGCGGCCGGATACTGGTATTTCCTTAATACAGCCAAGGGAACTGCCGAGGGTATAATGCTTACAGGATGGAATTGGATCGACGGTTATTGCTATTATTTCAATCCTCAAAGCGGACCTGATCAAGGTAAACTTCTTGTAAATACCACAACTCCTGACGGTTACAAAGTTAATGCCGACGGTAAATGGGAAAAAAAGACGGAAAAGTTGTATTCTCACAGGGAAAAGGACTTTCTTCCACAGCAGGTGCGCCGGAAAAATAATGCCGGTCAGTCATCTGCAAAAAAAGAGCACAACAAGCTCTAAAAAGGCGGCTCAGGCGATGACTCAAGAAAGCGGCTCAGGCGGCGAAGCTCAAGAGGCGGAAGCGGTAGAGGCGGTTCAAGAGGCGGAAGTTCAAGAAGTGGCGGTTCAAGAGGCGGAAACGGTTCAAATGCGAGCATCTGTAGGTGGAAATACCACAGAAAAATAACAACACTTCAACAAGCGCATCACAAAAATCAAAACGCAGGTACAGATACAAATTCAGGAAATAGAGGATATTCTTTAGGGTGATGTAGAGCACAATGCCAATACAGTAGAAAATAATACAGCAAGTAATAATGTGGCAGGTACAGAAAATAACGCAGGCAATAATGTGGCTTCAAATAATGAAAACGCAGGAACTACAGGAAACAACACAGGTAGTGAAGTCGCAAACAATGCAGGAAACACCTCAAACTCTGAGGATTCAAATAACGCAGGTAATACAGAAAAACAATGGAGCGGCAACTACTGAAGAAACAAATAATGATAAATTTGCATATGTAAATTATACAAAAAAATGTAAATACAGATTTCGGAGAGTATGTTGTAGTTGCATTTAAATATGGAACTATTGATGATTATAAAGTGTTGGTAGACGGAGTAGATGTCACTTCAAACATGACCAAAGTAGATGATGACGGACATGTTGTTAAGTGGCTTTCAAGTGTATCAAATCCTTCGGCATTACAGATTGTAAAAAAGGCTGATAATGATACTCAGGACATCACACTTGCAGGCGGGGAGAGAAAGAATATAACAAAGACTGATGTAAAAGGCACCTAAGTATGTATTATCAAACGGTCCTATTACAAAGTTTGACTATTTCCTTGAGACATATGACAATGCCGGAAAAGTAAGAAAGAATGCTTCAAAGACTACATTCACATTGCAGTCAAAGAAGGTAGATTCAGCAGCGGCTGCAGTTCCTTCACAGTACTATATCCCTGTAACAGAGATAGACAATGTGGGAACAGGTAGTATAAAGATAAAGCTTCAGCTTGAAAATGAGGAGCAGGAGAAGTGGTTTGAAGGGCTTAATAATATTAAACTTCTTAATGAAGACCACAATATTATAAACTCAAACCTTATATACAATAAGTCTGTAGAGACAAAGTATGCAAAGGTGGGAGTTATAAATATTCCGCTTCCTCAAAACAATGCAAGAAGCAGAGGAGATTACTATGTAAGTATAGGCTCTGCAAAGGGCAATGAAAGAATAAGCCTTCCTATATCATTGGTAAGCAGTACAAACTTTAAGGTGATGCGTGACAGTACAACACCGAATCCGAAAGTTGGAGAAAATATCAGATTTAAGATAGTTGATCCGAAAAACAATCAGAGCTTTGGAAATGATGCAGGTGTGGTAATGTACAGAGTAACACTTACAAAACCTGACGGTACCGTTATTGAATTGCCGAAGATTTCAGGATGGCATAACATATTGGATATTGTACAGATTACAGGAACAGACAGTACTTCAGGTAAGGTGTATACAGATGTAGCCGGAGTTTATACAGCTACAATATATACAAAGGGGTACAAGACTCTTACAAAGAAGTTTGAAGTATTAAAGAGTGACGGTTCATCCGTAGCAACAACACCTGTCAGTGACGAATCTAAGACTGTGGATGCGATATCCGCTCCTACAGTAGGTAAAAATCATGCAGGGAACAGAGAGTCTTCAACAATTACAAAGGTTCTTGTAGGTGGAGGAAGTTCTTCATCATCAGGTTCAGGAAAGAAGGCCGATTCCGTATCAGGTGCTACAGGTAAGTCAAGCGGTAAGTCTGACGCTACATCGGGAGCAAGCGAAAGCATGATGATAAATTCATACCTTATGTATGATTACGATCTGCTTGCTAATGCAATGATTTTGAATGAAATCGGACTTAGAACTAAGCAATCGGATGCTGTAATGAACTGGTGGCTTGATCAGTCACCTGAGGCGATTGTTGGAGAAGATAAGAGTAAATTATATCTTCTTAACAACTTTGTAGACGCATATAAGGATGCAAAACTTGAAGGAAAGGTTCTTACATTTGAGGACTATATCAAGTCTGAGAATGCAACTACAAGAAATATTGTCGGAAATGTAAAGAACGTACTTGAAAAACGGTAGGCTTGGAACTATTTATCGTTACGGTAATCTTGTAGGAGAAGCGACGACCTACATTTGAAGGTCTCATACAGGCAAATGCGGACAGCTTTACAATAACAACCGACAACGCGGATTTCTTAAAGAATCTTGAGTCTGTTATACTTGACGGATCATCACCTCTTAGAGGCGATAAGTATTTGAAGCAGTATGAAGTAAGTGCAGATTATAAGAGTATTACACTTTATAAGAGTGCATTCAACAGATATCTTGCTCCTATTGTAGGAACACATAAACTTGCTCTTAACTCTATAGGTTTTGAGAAGATAGAACTTGACCTTACCATCACAGATACTTTGGAAGAAGTGGAACTTAGTGATGTAAGTGAAAAAGCATGAAACGGATTCAGAAATAGTTATAAAAGGCTGTTAAGGATGATGATGCCAAGAAGGAGATTTCCTCAGTAAGCTTGGAAGAGTAAGTATTCAAAGTCCTGACAATACACTTAGAGAAGTAATGTCCGCATCTGCAGGCGGTTATACTTCAAATTCAGTTTATACTGTTGCGGACGGAAAAGTTACACTTCGTGGCGGATTGTTCAAAAACGCAGGTGAGTATACCATCTACCTTCAGTCAAGTGATAAGAATTACCCTGTAAAATCTATTAAGGTAAATATAGCACAAAAAGAGGAGACTGTTGCTCCGGTAGTTCCTGAGATAACAGAGGATGCACAGGCGCCTAGAGCAAAATCGGGTGCAAAGACAAATTCATTCTTTAATGAGCAACTTACAATAAAGTTTGAAGGTATGGAAGGTGAAGAGCTTGATAAGTATCTTAATGCTATAACATCAGTAACTGTCAACGAAGAAGCATATACAAAGGCCGGAAGAATGGGATTTGGATGGGGAAGAGAACTTGAGTTTAGAGTACATGCAAATGCTACTTTTGGTGGCCGTAAAGTAAGCGAATTGTCGGTTAAGGGTGCTAACGGTAAGTTTAATTCTTCCAAGTACGATTTTGTAGTAAAGGCTGAAGGATATAAGGATCTTACATTTACAATGAATGCTGACGGAACTATTGCAAGTCTCTGCAGCTGCCAGTAGTACCTACACCTGCTCCTGCTCCTGTGGTAAATCCTGTTGAGATAGAGAAGGTAGAATCTGTAAAGTATAATAATGCTGATGTTTATGCTGTTACATTAAAGGGTGATGCGGCAAAGATTAATGAGTTTATAGAGAAACTTAATGCCGTAGAAGTAAACGGTGTAAAGGTTGAAGAAGGTAGGATATCAACACTTGGCAGAGATGTATTTGCAGTAGACAATGATAATGTAATCTACATAAAAATCAAGAAAGATAAAAGGGATTTGCAGATAAACTTGTATTTAAGGGAGAGGGTATGGATGATTTAGTCTATACTACATCTTCACAGATAGCTACACCGGCTGTTACAGGTTCAGAGATTAAGACAGGCTATGATAGTTTTGTAAGATTAACGTTTGATGATACGGATAAAGTGGTGCTTAAAAAGTTCACAGAGTTGATAAAGTCAGGCAATGCAACCGTAACTGTAAACGGTGTTACTTACAATAAGGGATATAATCTTAGAAATACTACTACATATAAGCTTTCATCAAATATGACTTACGGATATACTCAGTTTATAGACCTTTCGCTTGACGGATTTAATCAGGCAAGTAATGAAGTGGCAATAAGTTCCGAGAACTTTGAAACTGTCAGATTTAATGTTGAGATAGCTGAAAATGCATCCGCTTCAGGAAACAGAAGAACAAGAAGAGACTTAAGTGCAGTGGAAACCGCTACATCTTCAAATGCAGTAATACGATAAGTTTAAAAAATTAAATATTATATTTGATTGATTATGCCTCCTTTTAGAGCAAATGAGTGAAAAATACTTATTACTTTATAAGGGGGCATTTTTTTGATATGTGGGAAATTGAAAATAAATGAACATATGTTCCGTATTGACATGTTGACTTTATTTTTTTGTAAGATGAAAGTTGCACTATTGTAGGGATTTTTGTGCCCTTTTAGAGGTGTTTGGACGTGAAAATGTCTAATGTAACTTGCCTAACGGCTAAACAAATTGAATAGATTGCTCTAATTATAACATAGAAAAAAATCTAAATTCATAGAATAAAAAAATATACAGGGGTGAAACGTCAATGGATAGAAGCAAGATGCATCCGATAACTTCCGGAAAGAGCATGAGGATGAGTTTCCAAACACAAAAAGAAGTTCTGGAAATGCCAAACCTGATAGAGATACAAAAAGACTCATATCAATGGTTCCTGGATGCAGGCCTAAAAGAAGTTTTTAGGGATATATTTCCTATAGAAGATTTTGCGGGACATTTTAGCCTCGATTTTGTCAATTTTAAATTGGCAAGAGATGAAGTTAAATATTCCATAGAAGAGTGTAAGGATAGAGATACAACATACGCAGCTCCGTTAAAGGTGAAAATCAGACTTACCAATAAGGATAAGGATGAGATAAACGAGCATGAAATCTTTTTAGGAGATTTACCACTGATGACAGATACCGGATCATTTGTAATAAACGGTGCGGAGAGAGTTATAGTCAGCCAGTTGGTCCGTTCACCGGGTATTTATTATACAATCGATCACGATAAAATAGGTAAAGAACTATTTATGTCTCAGGTCATACCTAACAGAGGTGCATGGCTTGAATATGAAACAGATTCTAACGATATCTTTTATGCAAGAGTAGACAGAACAAGAAAAGTTCCTATCACAGTACTTTTGCGTGCTTTCGGTCTTGGAACAAATACTCAGATTATAGATATGTTCGGCGAGGAGCCGAAGATTATGGCGAGTTTTGCAAAAGATCCGTCTGAAAATTACCAGGACGGTTTGCTTGAATTATACAAGAAGATTAGACCGGGTGAGCCTCTTTCAGTAGACAGTGCTGAAAGTTTGCTTAAAGCAATGTTCTTCGATGCCAGAAGATATGATTTGGCAAAGGTGGGAAGATACAAATTCAACAAAAAACTCCATTTTAAGAACAGAATAAAGGGACATACTCTCGCAAGAGATGTAGTGGATGAGAATACAGGTGAAGTATTGGCACAGGCGGATACGGTAGTTGATGCTCAGACTGCAACAGCAATACAGAATGCAGCTATTCCTGCCGTATGGATAAAAGGAGTAGAGCGTGAAGTAAAAGTTCTCTCAAATATGATGGTAGATATCGAAAGCTATGTACCTGAGCTTACAGACCCTAAATCTATCGGAGTTACAGAGCAGGTATATTATCCTGTACTTCAGAAATTGCTGGAAGAAAACGAGGGTGAGGGAGCTTATAAAGGCTATTGAGAAGAATATCAATGAGCTTATTCCAAAGCATATCACAAAGGAAGATATTTTTCGCTACTGTAAACTACAATATGCATATAGAAGAGCATATAGGAAGCAAGGATGATATCGACCACTTAGGAAACAGAAGAATAAGAGCGGTAGGAGAGTTGTTACAGAATCAGTACCGTATCGGTCTTACAAGAATGGAGAGAGTTGTAAGAGAGAGAATGACCACTCAGGACATTGAATCTATTACACCTCAATCACTTATAAACATTAAGCCTGTAACTGCAGGGCAGTTAAGGAATTCTTCGGAAGTTCACAGCTTAGCCAGTTCATGGATCAAAACAACCCTCTTTCAGAGCTTACACATAAGAGAAGACTTTCAGCTTTGGGACCGGGAGGTCTTTCAAGAGAAAGAGCCGGATTCGAGGTTCGAGACGTTCACTATACTCACTATGGAAGAATGTGCCCTATCGAGACACCTGAAGGACCTAACATCGGACTTATCAACTCACTTGCAAGTTTTGCAAGAGTAAATGAGTACTGGATTTGTAGAGGCGCCTTATCGTGTTGTGGATAAGTCACAGGACCCTGAAAAACCCAAGAGTCACAGAAGAAGTAGTATATCTTACAGCCGATGAAGAGGATAATTTCACAGTTGCGCAGGCGAATGAACCGCTGGATGCCGAAGGACATTTTGTAAACAACAATGTTTCAGGACGTTACCGTGATGAGACTTCAGAGTTTAAGAAGAAAAAAATATAGATTTGATGGACGTATCACCGAGAATGGTATTCTCAGTGGCTACAAGCATGATTCCTTTCCTTGAAAAACGACGATGCGAACCGTGCGCTGATGGGTTCAAACATGCAGAGACAGGCGGTGCCTCTTATGATTACCGATGCACCTGTAGTCGGTACAGGTATGGAGACCAAGGGTCGCAGTAGATTCAGGTGTTTGCGTTGTTGCCAAGAATTCTGGAACGGTAATGGAGTGTTCATCAGATAAGATTGTTATTAAAAGAGATGATGATGCGGTACTTGATACTTACAAGCTTATTAAGTTTGCAAGAAGTAACCAGTCAAACTCATATAATCAAAAAGCCGATAGTATTTAAGGGCAACCATGTAAATGCCGGTGAGGTTATTGCAGACGGTGCTTCTACATACAATGGAGAGATAGCCCTTGGAAAGAATCCGCTTATCGGTTTCATGACATGGGAAGGATACAATTACGAGGATGCCGTACTCCTTAGTGAGAGACTTGTAGAATATGATGTATATACATCTATTCATATCGAGGAATACAGATATGCGGCAAGAGAGACAAAACTTGGACCTGAAGAGATTACAAGAGATGTACCGGGAGTCGGTGATGATGCTCTTAAAGATCTTGATGAGAGAGGTATTATCAGAATCGGTGCGGAAGTAAGAGCCGGTGATATACTTGTAGGAAAGGTTACTCTGAAGGGAGAGACAGAGCTTACAGCGGAAGAAAGACTTCTTCGTGCAATCTTCGGTGAGAAGGCAAGAGAGGTAAGAGATACTTCACTTAAGGTACCACATGGTGCATACGGTGTTGTTGTTGATGCGAAAGTATTTACAAGAGAAGCCGGAGATGAATTGGCTCCGGGAGTTACACAGAATGTAAGAATTTATATAGCACAAAAGAGAAAAATCTCCGTTGGTGATAAGATGGCGGGTCGTCACGGTAACAAGGGTGTTGTTTCCAGAGTATTACCTGTAGAAGATATGCCTTTCCTTCCAAACGGAAGACCGCTTGATATCGTGCTTAACCCTCTGGGTGTGCCTTCACGTATGAATATCGGACAGGTACTTGAGATTCACCTCTCACTTGCAGCAAAGGCACTTGGCTTTAATGTGGCTACTCCTGTCTTTGACGGTGCGAACGAGAATGACATCATGGATATGCTTGAAGTTGCAAATGACTATGTAAACGGTGATTGGGATGACTTCGAGAATAAATATAAAGATGTGCTGGATCCCGGAGTTGTAGAATATCTCGGTTCACATCTTGAGAACAGAAAACTTTGGGAAGGTGTTCCTCTTTCAAGAGACGGTAAAGTAAGACTTCGTGACGGTAGAACAGGAGAGTACTTTGACAGCCCTGTTACAATAGGTCACATGCATTATTTGAAGCTCCACCACATGGTAGATGATAAGATTCATGCAAGATCTACAGGACCATACTCACTTGTTACTCAGCAGCCACTTGGCGGTAAAGCGCAGTTCGGTGGACAGAGATTTGGAGAGATGGAGGTTTGGGCTCTTGAGGCTTATGGTGCATCATATACATTGCAGGAGATCCTGACAGTAAAATCCGATGATGTTACAGGACGTGTGAAGACATACGAGGCCGTTATCAAGGGCGAGAACATACCTGATGCAGGTATACCTGAGTCATTCAAGGTACTTTTAAAAGAGCTTCAGTCTTTGGGACTTGATATAAGTGTACTCGGAGAAGACGGAAGAGAAGTGGAACTTAAAGAGAATACGGAATATGCAGATCTCAGCATTCACTCCATTATAGAGGGTGAGAGCAGACACCATGGAAGAGAAGATTTCAAGTCTGCAGGTTATAGTGAGCAGGAAGTAAAGGACGGCGAGTTTGTATCCGTTTCGGAAGATGCAGCTGATATGCAGAGTGCCGATGCTGACTATGATGGTGATATAGATTCGGGGGATGATTCCTCCTATAACGAAGATTCATTTGATGACACAGATAATTTTGAAGAATAATCTGAAAGTGGAGTGAATACTTATACAGCAGATGCCTTCCGGGCATCTGCAAAAATCAATGAAGTCGATTTATCGTTTTATATAGAAGGGAGCAAATTTTATGCCTGAAAACAATGATGCTTATCAGCCAATTTCTTTTGATGCAATTAAGATTGGTTTGGCTTCTCCTGAAAAAATACTGCAGTGGTCTCATGGTGAGGTTACAAAACCTGAGACTATCAACTATAGGACATTAAAGCCTGAGAGAGACGGTCTTTTCTGTGAAAGAATATTCGGACCAAGTAAGGACTGGGAATGTCACTGTGGTAAATATAAGAAAATCCGCTACAAAGGCACTGTCTGTGACAGATGTGGTGTAGAGGTAACAAAGTCCAGTGTACGTAGAGAGCGTATGGGTCATATCAAACTGGCTGCACCTGTATCTCATATCTGGTACTTTAAAGGAATTCCTTCAAGAATGGGTCTTATCATGGATATTGCACCTCGTATCTTGGAGAAAGTATTATACTTTGCATCATATATAGTATTGGACGGTGGAGACACTGCCCTCAACTATAAGCAGGTGCTTTCAGAAAGAGAGTATAGAGATGCAATCGAAACCTATGGATACGGTTCATTTAGAGCCGGTATGGGTGCAGAGAGCATTTTAGAAATATTAAGCAATATAGATCTTGAAAAAGAGTCTGTAGAATTAAAAGAAGCATTAGTAGATGCTACAGGACAAAAGAGAGCAAAGATTATCAAAAGACTTGATGTTGTAGAGGCTTTCAGAAGTTCGGGAAATAAGCCTGAGTGGATGATACTCACAAATGTACCTGTTATACCGCCTGATATCAGACCTATGGTACAGCTTGACGGTGGTAGATTCGCTACCAGTGATTTGAACGATCTTTACAGAAGAATTATAAACAGAAACAACCGTTTGGCAAGACTTTTGGAGCTTGGTGCGCCTGATATCATTATCAGAAACGAGAAGAGAATGTTACAGGAAGCTGTAGATGCTCTTATAGATAACGGTAGAAGAGGAAGACCTGTTACAGGTCCGGGAAACAGAGCGCTTAAATCGCTTTCAGATATGCTTAAGGGTAAGCAGGGACGTTTCCGTCAGAACCTTCTCGGAAAGCGTGTTGACTATTCGGGAAGATCCGTTATCGTAGTAGGACCTGAGCTTAAAAATCTATCAGTGCGGTCTTCCAAAGGAGATGGCTATTGAGCTATTCAAGCCTTTCGTAATGAAAGAGCTTGTAGAAAAGGGAACAGCTCACAATATAAAATCTGCCAAGAAGATGGTTGAGAGAATGCAAAATGATGTATGGGATATCCTTGAGGAAGTTATCAAAGAGCATCCTGTAATGCTTAACAGAGCGCCTACACTTCACAGACTCGGTATTCAGGCATTTGAGCCTGTACTTGTAGAGGGTAAGGCTATCAAGCTTCATCCGCTTGTATGTACTGCGTTTAATGCCGACTTTGACGGTGACCAGATGGCTGTCCATTTGCCGCTTTCAGTTGAAGCTCAGGCAGAGTGTAGATTCCTATTGCTTTCACCAAATAATCTTCTTAAGCCTTCAGACGGTGGACCTGTTGCCGTTCCTTCACAGGATATGGTTCTTGGAATCTATTATCTGACACAGGAAAGACCGGGAGCAAAGGGCGAAGGTAAGTTCTTTAAGAGTGTTAATGAGGCGATTCTTGCATATGACAACAAGATTGTTACATTGCATTCTAAGATAAAAGGTCAGAATAAGCAAAAAAAGCTTGAAAAACGGAGAAGTTTTATCAGATACTGTTGAATCAACAGTGGGTAGACTTTTATTTAATGAAATAATACCTCAGGATCTTGGATTTGTTGACAGAAGTATTCCGGGTAATGAGTTAAAGCCTGAGATTGATTTCCTCGTAAAGAAAAAAGCAGTGTAAGCAGATCCTTGAAAAAGGTTATCAATGTACACGGACTTTCAAGAACAGCGGAAGTACTGGATGATATAAAGGCAATCGGATACAAGTTCTCAACTATTGCATCTATGACCGTTTCTATTTCAGATATGACAGTACCTGAGAGTAAGCCTGAACTTATAAAGAATGCGCAGGCTACAGTTGACAGAATTGCAAAGAACTATGCCCGTGGATTTATTACGGAAGAAGAGAGATACAAGGAAGTTATAAAGACTTGGGATATGACGGATAAGCGACTTACAAGAGACCTGCTTGACGGACTTGATGCATACAACAATATCTTCATGATGGCCGACTCAGGAGCGAGAGGTTCAGATAAGCAGATAAAGCAGCTGGCAGGTATGCGTGGTCTTATGGCGGATACAACAGGACATACTATCGAGCTCCCTATTAAGTCAAACTTTAGAGAGGGTCTTGACGTTTTGGAGTACTTTATCTCAGCTCACGGTGCGAGAAAAAGGACTTTCAGATACAGCTCTTCGTACAGCCGATTCAGGATACCTTACAAGAAGACTTGTAGACGTTTCACAGGACTTAATAGTTCGTGAAACAGACTGCTGTGAAGGCAAAGAGATTCCGTTTATGGAAATCAAAGCATTCTCAGACGGTAAGGAAGTTATTGAGAGTCTCGAGGAGAGAATCACAGGAAGATATATTGCAGAAACTATAACAGATCCTGATACAGGGGAAGTGGTAGTTAAGGCAAATCATATGTGTACTCCAAAGAGAGCCGCTGCGGTAATGAAGGTGCTTGAAAAGCTTGGAAGAGACAGTGTAAAGATAAGAACTATACTTTCATGTAAATCACATACAGGTATCTGTGCTAAGTGCTATGGAGCAAACATGGCTACAGGTCAGGCTGTACAGGTAGGTGAGGCAGTAGGTATTATAGCTGCACAGTCTATCGGTGAGCCGGGAACACAGCTTACTATGCGTACCTTCCATACCGGAGGTGTTGCCGGTGGAGATATCACACAGGGTCTTCCTAGAGTCGAGGAGCTTTTCGAGGCAAGAAAACCTAAGGGACTTGCAATCATCACAGAGTTCGGTGGTGTTGTAGAACTTAAGGATACCAAGAAAAAGCGTGAGATCATTGTAACAAACAATGAAACAGGAGAGTCAAAGACATATCTGATTCCATACGGCTCAAGAATAAAGGTACAAAACGGAGATGTACTTGAGGCCGGTGATGAGCTTACAGAAGGTAGTGTAAACCCACATGATATCCTTAAGATAAAAGGTGTTCGTGCGGTTCAGGACTACATGCTTCGTGAAGTTCAAAGAGTTTACAGACTTCAGGGTGTTGAGATCAACGATAAGCATATAGAGGTTATCGTTCGTCAGATGCTTAAGAAGGTAAGAATAGAAGAAAACAATGATGCAGATGTACTTCCGGGAAATTCAATGGACGTTCTGGATTACAATGATATGAATGAAAAGCTTATTGCAGAAGGAAAGACTCCTGCAGATGGTAAGCAGGTAATGCTCGGTATCACAAAGGCATCTCTTGCAACAGATTCATTCCTTTCAGCGGCATCATTCCAGGAGACTACAAAGGTTCTTACAGAGGCTGCTATCAACGGTAAGGTGGATCACCTTATAGGGACTTAAGGAAAACGTACTTATCGGTAAGCTTATACCGGCAGGTACAGGTATGAAGAGATACAGAAGCGTAACTCTGAATACAGACGAATTCATTGGAGATGACGATGAGATTATCTTAAGTGAGGACGATCCTGCTCTTCTTGATATAAAAGAAGAGCTGATAGCTGATGCAAAGGAAGCACTTGAGTCTGAGGAAAAGGCTCTTGAGCCGGAAAAATGCTGAAGAGGTTTCAGAAGTTGAAGAGAGTTCTGATAATGAAGCAGATGCTTATAGTGATGAAGAATAAAGATAAAAGAGGGACTGCCGGTGTGGCGGTCTCTTTTTGGGTTTTATATTTTAAGTTCTGTAAAGACATTTAAGAATATTACTATTGCAAAATATTTATATTCATCATAAAAATAAAAGCCAAGTGAACGACTTTTATTTTATTTCTATGTTCATTTTATCTTATGTTTTTATCTAATCAATTTCTACAAAAATCAAATCAGTAATATTATATGGAGGTCGTATGAAGAGCAACAAAGAAAAAGATATTACACAAAAGACACTTGAAAGGTATGATGATGTATTCGCAGATATTATAAATGTGTTATTATTTAATGGAGAGAGGGTGGTGTCGGAAGACAGCCTGACAGATGTACTGCCCGGAAGTATTTTGAAGATGGATGGCAGGATAAGGACACAGTATAGAGATATAGCAAAATATTGGCATAACAGTAAGATAAAATTATCAATGTTCGGATTGGAAAATCAGACAAAACCGGAAAAGAGAATGCCGCTGAGGGTCTTTGGATATGATGGAGCGGAGTATGTCAGGCAGGCCAAAAAAGAGAACAGTAAAGAAGTAATTTATCCTGTGATTACATTAGTACTATATTTCGGGTATAATAGTAGATGGAATCAGCCAAAGAGCTTATTTGAACTTTTAGAGATAGATGAAAGGATCAAATCGTATGTGAATGACTTTAAAATGAATCTCTTTGAAATAGCATATCTTGACAGAGAAAAGATAGATATGTTTGAAAGTGACTTTTGGATACTGGCTGACTATCTGTATCAGATGCGTGTAAATAAAAAAATTATGTAGCCGGTGATACAGTAATTGAGCATGTGGATGAACTGTTGATGCTGATGTCTGCGATGACGAATGATTACAGATTTGAAGAAACTATAAACGAAGTGAAAGGAAAGGAGCGTGTAACTATGTGTGAGGTACTTGACAGAGTAGAAGCAAGGGGAATAGCAAAAGGAAGAGAAGAAGGAATTAAAGAGGGCATTAAAGAAGGAATTAAAGAAGGAATTAAAGAAGGAACTGTGAATGTTCTTATTTCTCTGGTAAATGAGGGGATTTTAAGCATTTCGGACGCGGCAAAAAGGGCCGGTATGAGTGAAGAGATATTCAGAGAATATATTAAATAGTATAGTAAGTTTTAAGTATAGAAATTATTAGACTAAAAATTGGACTTTTAAGAAAGCGTCTTAAAGTCCAATTTTCCATAGCCGATTCCGGGATCACCGTATTTTTATATACTCCTTTAGTCTCAAAAATAAGGCTCGATGTTGATTTATAAGAGTATTCACCAAGCACTCTTTGACTTGCCTGAGGAAAGTCATAGTTGATATATTCTATATTGAATAGTGATTGAAATTTTCGAATACCGCCGTCTTCATCCAGTAGAGGAAGTATATTGGGGCTTAGTAGCCATGAAGAACAGTCACATTCCTTATATTCTGAAAAAATCTTACCGGCAAGTATAATAGATCTTTTACAATCATCAATATCAAGCTTCTTGCCCTCAGGAATATGTATATGTACAATATTACCTACAGCATCCGGCTCAAATTGCGACCTACCAAGTCGAAGTATATTGCCCTTTATGGAATTTGCAACCCATAAAGCTTCTGTAAGCCCTATCTTACCGGTTTGCCTTCTATATACTTCCTGCCATATTTTAATGTCCGACATGGTATCAAAAATAAATTTGTTCAAGTGCGACTTTGTTATTGTAAAGGCTTGTAACATTGGTTGATTTTTAGGTTTAAACTATCAGTAAAAAAATGTCAAAGTTATCACAGGCAAACAGAACATAGAGTTTTAATAAAAACCTTCAGTATATTTATTCAGCTTACAGTGCTTTATTAAAAAATCGGTATTTACATCAAACAGCTTTTTGCAATAATTGTATTCTGAATCTTCAATGTTATAATTGTTTAAATAATCGATAATATCTTGGCAAAAGTCGGATTTATTTAAAAAGTAATTTAAGTTTAACATTATCCTTTTACAGAGCCTTTCATCATTCCTGAAGTTATATATTTTTCTAAATATAAGAGTTATTACAGTAGGCGGTATTATGGCAAGTATACCTGTCACATGCACTTAGCCCATAATGTACAGTATCCTTTGTTATAAACTCTGATGTAACGATAGCAATAGGTTTTGTATCAGCATTTGAAGCAAGTATAAGAGGTATTTGAAATTGGCTCCATGTACTTAAAAATATAATGATAATTGATGTAGCTATTAAAGGTAGTGAAAGCGGAAGTATAATATATATAAATGTTGATAATTTATTACAACCGTCAACCATAGCGACTTCATCTAAATCTTTAGGTATAGTTACAAAGTAGTTTGACATGAGCCAAACTATAACAGGAAGATATGATGTGACATATACAAGACTGAGTGCGTACATATTATTTAGCAACTTAAATTGTATAAACATCTTATATATAGGTATAATAGTCGCCATAACAGGAATTGCCATGGTAATCAATAGTGTGTCCTTTATAAGGCTTCTACCGCAAAAATCAAACCTGCTAAGAGGATATGATGATAACAATGATATCGGTATACATATAATTATAGTGAGTATACTTGATATTATTGCATTTCTTATACCTGAAAAATAACAGACTTCCCTGTTGTGAACCGAAATTTAAAAGTGTAGTATAGTTTTTTAAGTTTAATATCGGCGGGATAAAATTAAGGCTTTTTTCCAGAACCATTGAATCAGGTGTAACCGATATAATGAATGTCCAGGCGAAAGGCCCAAGATAAAATAATATGAAAATAAACAGTGCAATTATATAAAGTAACTTTTTGAATAATTTCATATTCAGTAATCGACCTCCTTGTTTAAACTTCTTATGTAGAAAAATACCAAGTAAAACAGCCATAATCATTACAATATAAGTGTACGCACTACCCTTGCCGAAATCTAAAAAGCTGAAGGTGGTGAGATAACTGTCTATAAGAACACTCTTACCTACATCAGAATATCCGTTCAGCGCTACAATTTCATCAAAGACATTTATTGCGCCTATTGAAGTTTGAGTAATTCCTATAGCCAGAAACGGAAGCATAAGTGGGAGAGTGATTTTTTGAAAAATATAAATGCTTCCGGCACCGTCTATCTTGGCTGCCTCTATCAAGTGCTCATTTATAGAATGTCGACCTGACAGACAAATCAGTGTCATAAAAGGTATCAGTCTATATGATGTTACAAATGCAACTATTATAAGCAAGCTTATTTTATTATCAAGCCATGAAACCGGAGAGTTCAGTATTCGCATATTTATCAGCAATTTATTCAAAAAACCATAACCTGAGTAGAATACAAACTTCCAAAGCAGTGCATTAACAAAAGGAGGAACTGCCCATGGTATAATGGATATAGCAAGAAGCAGGCCTGAAAATCTTACCTTTATATTGAGAAAAAGTGATACGGCTATGGAAATAATTGTAGTAAAAAGTACTACAAGCAGCAGTATAAATATTGTATTATATAGGTCTGCTGTGAAATGATTTTGAAAAATAAGATGTTTATATAATTTTTAAATCCTATGAACTTAACGGCATTAGGGTTTGCTGAGCTTCCATTTTTTTCATACTGTATGAAAAGGTAATTATTATAGGATATATCACCAGTGCAAACATAATAAGAAGCATAGGTGAGAGTAATGTATAAGCGAATTTTTTTCTTTCTTCATAGTATTTATATTTTCAGATAAAATATATTAGCTTAGTACTTCAATTGAATCGGTACTAAGCTAATAAAGTTAAAAAGTTACTTGTTTTTCAGAGATAATTTCTTTGATTTTGTCATTCATTTGTGTGAACGCTTCGTCAACATTAAGATTTCCAAGTGCCATACCGTTTACTGCATTGTATATGGCATTACTCATTTCATTGTAATAAACAGGAACACCATGTGGGAAAGGTGAAGCAATAGCTTTGCCTGTTCTATCATAGCACCCTGGATTCTCAATTTTTTTCCTTCAGAAACCAGCTTTTCCAAAAACTGAGTTTCTTGTCGGCAGATTTCCCAGTTCTTCATTAAGTTTTTTTCCTGAATTTCGGCTGAAGTGTACCAGTCTATAAATTTTCTTGCGACTTCTTTATTTTTTTGAAAACTTTGTGATTCCAAGTGCTTCAGGAAGTGCCATAGTGTGTTTTGCGGTATCTGATTTTCCCGGCATAAGTATAGGCGTAACCTCACCTACGACCTTACTTTTTCTTTATTTTGTACTGTACTTATATATGAAGTAGGTCCGGTCAAATAACTTGCGCTACCATCGGTAAGTCTCTCATAGGTCTTGCCGCCGTCAGCTGTTTTATCGGCAGGATCAATAAGGTCATCTTTTATCAGTTTATCATAAAAATTAAGGGCATCCTTTACTGAAGATTCGTTCAATGTACCGTCATCGTTAAATACTACATCATTCATTGTATATGCAGTCCATATAAGTCCCGTACTTGCTTTTTCCTCAGCAGTAAGAACAAGCGGATAAGGATGTTCGGCGATACCCGCATCTTTTATTGCCTTAACTGCCGTATATACTTCATCATATGTTTTTGGTGCCTGAGTAATACCGGCTTGGGCAAATTGTTTTTGTATTATAATATGCTATTCTGTAGTCATTAGAATATGGTATTGCAAGAATATTCCCGTCTACAGAAAAATGTGGAAAAGAGTGGTCATATCCTCCTTGAGTGAATCATCAACAGTTAGAGGTTCAAGCCAATCGGCCTCATTGAATTCACCGACCCATGACCAGTCTACTTCTACAACATCTGCGCTTGCCTCCCCACCGCTTGAAGCTATAGAAATTTTTATCCCTTATGGCGTCCCAGTCAACTTGGTTGATTGTTACATTTATTCCTGTTTCTTTTGTGAACTCTTGTATAAGTGAATCTGAAGGTACTGCCCTATTCAGGAATCATAACAGTTAATGAATCGGAGCCTTTTTTTACTCTCATCACTGTTATCAGAGGTGTTTTGGGTATCTGCTGTAGTTGTCTGCTTTTTTTGTATCGGTTGAGCAGGCTGATAGTGAAAGTGTCATCAATGTGATTAAACCTATTGATGCAATTAGATTTTTTTCATAAACTATTGTATATGTATTACATATCCTTTCTTTGATTATAAAAATATTTTAAAAGTATAACAAAAAAATAACAATAAATTCTATCTATATTCAAAAACAGATAGATAGTGTAATATTATTTAAAAAGATATATAAATGATTATATAGGGTATATTTCCTGCAAAAAATAATCAAGCTTTTTGTAAAAATTCTTAGGTTGACTTTTTATATAGCTAATGTCTGAAATTTTAATTAGGGCATAGATGCGTGCGTTTTCTATACAGTTTTGCAGAGATAATTATATGAGATTAGTAAATAGTTAAAGGGGGAAGATGCAACAAGATATAATATTTATACCTCTTGGCGGAGGACAGAGAGTGGGGGCAAGCTGCTATTACTTAAAAAGTAGGATATGCCAATATCATTTTAGATGCGGGAATCGGCATTGACGACGGACTTGAGTTCGGACCGGATTTTCAATTTCTTATAAGGACACCTTTTATACAATCAATAACACAGATCAACAATATCTTTATATCCCATGCACATATGGATCATGTAGGATACTTGCTGAAGCTTATGAATCAGACAAGCTATGCAGGTGTATATATGCCGGAGATTACAAAAGTTTTATCGGAATATCAGCTTTATGACAGACTGTTTATAGGCAAGTCAAATGATGAGAATACAAGACCGGCGGCAAGAAGTCTGTTGGAAAGAATTGCGACTGTCAGCTTTATGCAGATACCGTTATAATATGAGGACTTTCATGCCATGCATCCTGACTACACCAAAAAAGTCGGATGCGATATATAAACAGGCAGGGTATGTGCTACATACGGTAAAAGACAACCGAGAATCTCTGATTTGTCAGATACCTCGGCTTAGCAAAGGAATAGAATTCATAAAAAACTGAATGATTGGAATAATAACGGAGTACCGATATATATAGACCGCTCCATTATGGATATGGTGGTAAAGATGGAAAGACTCTCATTACCCGTTCTTAACAAATACAACAAAGTGATGGGTGATGAGAAACCGTCCGTTTACAGAAATTAACCCCGATAAGAGGACGATTTAAGAATATTGTTATTGAAATATATTTATATTCATCATAAAATAAAGCCAAGTGAACGGCACTTATTTTATTTCTATTTTCATTTACAAATATTATTTCTTAAAACAATTTCTATTAAATCAAATCAGTAGCATTAACGGAGGTCGTATGAAGGGAAACAAAGAAAAAGATCTTACACAAAAGACACTTGAAAGGTATAATGATGTATTCGCAGATATTATAAATGTGTTATTATTTAATGGAGAGAGTGTGGTGACGGAAGGCAGCCTGACAGATGTACTGCCCGGAAGTATTTTAAAGATGGATGGCAGGATAAGGACACAGTATAGGGATATAGCAAAGTATTGGCATAACAGTAAGATAAAATTATCAATGTTCGGATTGGAAAATCAGACAAAACCGGAAAAGAGAATGCCGCTGAGGGTCTTTGGATATGATGGAGCAGAGTATGTCAGGCAGGCCAAAAAAGAGAACAGTAAAGAGTTAATAAAAAAATTATGTAGCCGGTGATACAGTAATTGAGCATGTGGATGAACTGTTGATGCTGATGTCTGCGATGACGAATGATTACAGATTTGAAGAGACTATAAACGAAGTGAAAGGAAAGGAGCATGTAACTATGTGTGAGGTACTTGACAGAGTAGAAGCAAGAGGAATAGCAAAAGGAAGAGAAGAAGGAATTAAAGAGGGCATTAAAAAAAGGCACTATAAATGTTCTTATTTCCCTGGTAAAGGATGGAATTTTAAGTATTTCAGACGCTGACAAAAAGAGCCGGTATGAGTGATACAGAATTTAAAAAAAGTATGCAAATATGTAAAAAAATAAATACATAGAAAATAGCTCGATATTATAGTTACACTCCATATGAAACAATTTTCATATGGAGTGCTTGTTTTTTTGGATATATTGATGAAAAATCCTGTAAATAGGCACAACTTATTATATGAGGTGAATGCTTATGCAAGAATTTAAAAAAATTGGAAAGTCGCTGGTATTGCCTAAGGAGATTGATCAGGCTGATGTTCCGGGAAGTAAGGTCGTTATAACAGAGTACCATATTGACAGAGCAGGCAGGATTTTCCCTGATTTGCTTGATGAGATTGAAAAAAAGTTAAGAGTAAAAACGGTAACGGAAAGGTCGTTGTATCCGTGTCAGGATGTTCGGTGTGGGAAAAATCGGGAATAGCCGCAGTACTTTCCTATTATTTAAACGATATAGGAATAGGAAGCTATATTTTGGGTGGAGACAATTATCCACGAAGAATTCCTGAGTACAATGATGCTGAGCGCTTACACCTGTTTAGAGAAGGCGGTTTAAAAGGGCTGGTAAAGAGTGGTGAGTACAACAAAGAACGATTTGAGATAGTTCACAAACTTCAAGAAGAGGGTGATGATGCAAATCCTGAAAATATAAAAAAATATCCATGGTATAAAGCATATATAGATGGCGGACGTAATGCACTTAAGGAGTATCTCGGTACGGGAAATGAGCTTGCGTTTAATGAAGTTGAAGATGTTGTTGACCAGTTTAAATCAGGTGCGGAAAAAATCTGGTTAAAGAGAATGGGAAGAAGCAATACACAGATATGGTATGATGATGTGGATTTCAAAAATATAGGTGTTCTTTTAATTGAATGGACACATGGAAACAGTGATTGCTTCAATGGAGTCGATATTCCGATACTAATACACAATACTCCGGCAGAAACTTTGAAATACAGACTTTTAAGGAATCGTGACTGTGGAATAGACAGTCCGTTTACAACCATGGTACTTGATATAGAGCAGGAATCGCTTGTAAATCAGGCACATAAGGCAAAGATAATTATTACTCCAAGCGGTGACAGACTAAGCTATGAAGAATATTGTAAATATATAGGAATGTAGGTGGCTATTGTGAATAAAAAAATAATAACGGACCTATGCTAAATGCCTACCCTGACAGCCTTGGTGGAAACCTTTGGGGATATTGCAAATTTCCTTAGTAAAAAAAGAATTGAAGGATGTGTTTTCATCATTTTACATACTTCCAAGTCTTTTTCATACAGATCTTGACAGAGGATTTTCGGTTATTGACTACTCTTTAAATGAAATGCTTGCCAAAAAGAGGATTTGGAAAAAAACTTGATGAACTTGAGTTGATTTAAAAGCTTGATTTTATACTAAATCATGCTTCGGTATTGTCTGAGCAGTTTCAGGATATTATAAAAAACGGTGAGAAGTCAAAGTACAGAGATTTTTTCATTGATTGGAATAAATTTTGGGCCGGATGTGGAGAAATGACAGAGGAAGGCTATATACAGCCAAAACCTGAGCTTATAAAGGATATGTTCTTTAGAAAACCGGGTCTGCCCATACTGATGGTTAGATTTCTGATGGAAAGGAAGTACCGTACTGGAATACATTTTATCAGGAGGTAAGATATCCTTCTTTAGATGCTGTAGATATCAGAAATATTACAGGAGCACAGTACAGCATTTCAGAAGGACTTGCAAAGCTGTTAAATACAGGACTTACAGAAGGCAGATCACCTGCAGAGATTTTAAAAGAGAAAAATATCTATACAGATAAACTTAGCGATAAACAAAAGGAAGCACTTTGTGACAAACTGGAGTCTGAGAGAAAATATCTTGGACAGATGGATCTGAATATCAAATCACCTCTTGTTTGGGAGTTTTATGATAATACTTTAAAGACATTGGCAGGTTACGGTGCTAAGATAGTCAGACTGGATGCTTTTTGCCTATGCCCCTGAAAGAGGTAGGCGAGAAGAATTTCTTAAATGAGCCTGCTACCTGGGATGTGCTTACAAAGGTGAGAGAATTGGCTGATAAATACAATGTGAGACTGTTACCTGAGATTCACGCAAGCTATGAGGAAAAAATCTATGAGAAGATTGCAAATAAGGGTTATATGACTTATGATTTCTTCCTTCCGGGACTTATTATAGATGCCTTTGAACAGCAATCAGGCGAAGTCTTAAAAAAATGGGCTGATGAGCTTGTGGAAAAGAAGATACAGGTAGTAAATATGCTTGGATGTCATGACGGTATACCTCTACTTGATTTAAAAGGACTTATCAGTGAGGAAAGAATTCAGTCTGTTATAGATACTGTGGTCAAAAGAGGTGGATATGTAAAGGATTTGCATGGTCAAAAGAATGTATATTATCAGGTAAATGCAACTTACTACAGTGCACTGGGTGAAGAGGATAAGAGAATGCTTCTTGCAAGAGCTATTCAAATCTTTTATGCCGGGAAAGCCACAAGTGTGGTATTTAGATCTTTTTGCAGGAAAGAATGATCACGAAGCGGTAAAGAGAGCAGGAGCCGGAGGACATAAGGAAATTAACCGTACAAACCTGACTGCTAAAGAGATGGAAGAAGGCTTACAAACTGAAATAGTACAAAAGCAGCTTGAAATGCTTAGATTCCGTAATACATTTACGGTATTTTCAAATGAGAGTGATTTTAGTATGGAATGTAGCGGAAGTAAGCTTTTTATGGAATGGAAGAATAAAGAGGAAAGAGCGGTACTAAAAGCCGATCTCTCAGACTTTAATTTTGATATTCTTGCAGAAAAAAACGGTGAGATAATTTATCAATATAAATAATATAAAAAAAGGGGCTGTCGGGAAATACTGAATTTTAATCCCTACAGAACTAAATAGAAATATCCTGACAAATACAAGGCATTTTGGCTTTGTGACTTTGTCAGGATATTTTGTTTTTCTATTATACTGTCTATTTTTGGGCACAAAACCCCTTTAGCAGAAATTTGGCTTTTGCATTTTTTACTATGCGGTTTTCTCCTGTAGTTTTCCTTCAAATTTCTTTAGTTTTGCGTAGAGAAAACGATGATATTTATTTATATTTCTTCCTATTGCAAAAAGCATAAATTCTTTATATACCTTATCTGAAGAACGATAGTTAAAGCGTCGGAAATCTTCATTTTCTTTAATATCTCCAAAATGACCTTCTGTTTGAATAGAGCGTGTCTGTCGTTTCAGAATACCTTTTTCACTCTGTATGTTAGCATGTGACTTCTCTCGAAGCTCTTCCCATACTTCATTGATCTTCATCACTTTGTTCTTATCAACATCTTTATCAGGATTATATTTGTATAAGCATTTAGACTTATGTTCACATCCACTACAGTCTGAACATCCATATACTTCATATGTTTGTGTATAACCATTCTGTTCTTTCTTTTCAGTGTTGATATGTCTCAGTTCACGACCGTCATGACAGATATAGACTTGTTCATCCTCAAATACCATTGTCTTCATGTTGTAGTATTTACCTATATCTTTACTGTATGCTCTTGTTTTTTTCTTTTCTCATGATCCTGCAGTTTTATATAACTGTCTATCTTATTTTTCTTTTTAGATATAAGAGATTTTTTTCTCACTACAATAACCGCTGTCTGCTGTCACTTCTTCAAGTACTTCTCCAAATGCTTCCTTATGCTTTTCAAGGACCGGAATTAATGTATTATAATCTGTACGATCATTACTTACATAACTATGTACAATAAAATAATTCTCTACTGCTATCTGTACATTGTATGCCGGCTTTAGCTGCCCGTTCAACATATGATCTTCCTTCATTCGCATAAAGGTTGCTTCCAAATCAGTTTTGGAATAGCTGTTTCTATCTTTCCCCATAATTTCAAAAACATTCTTTATAGCCCATTAGTCTCTGTCCACAATGTTCAAGTTCTTCATAAAGTTGTTGAAGTTTTGGCTTTCTCTTACCCTTTCCGTTAACAAATACAATGCCTTCTCCGTCAGCAATTGTCATAAGATTTTTCTGGAGCTTAAGTATTTCAAGAGGAGAGCAGTTATCAATCTCTATAATACGGTTATTAGATAGCTTTTTATGTTTTGTAATCTTTCTTTTTCTGTTCTTTTCAATAATATCTCTAACTTTATCAATCCCGTCAATCACAAACATTTGTGCATTTCCAAACTCGTACTTTTCACCAAATCCATTATCTTGTAAAAAAGAATTATAGTCTGAATAAAGCTTATCTATAGAATCCAGCAGACCTGCAAGATGATAATTAATGCTTCCACGCCATACAAAAGTATAACGATTAGCATTAGCTTCTATTTTCGTTCCATCAATAAACAACTCTTTTAATGTTACAAATCCTTCTTTTTGTAATCGTCTCATAAACTGATAGTTTAAGTCATCCAGGATACCTGAAGTAAGTTTCTTACTTTTAAAATCATAAAAAGCATCTCTTTTAGGCTTCCTCCCCCTAGTAAGCCAGATAAAAAGCAATATCTCTTTCGCATAAATCCACAATACGATCAATAGAACGAATTCCTCGCATATTTGCATAAGTAATAACTGCATACATCATGATTGGATTGTACCCTGTTCTGCCCTTTATCCGAACAATTGGCTAACAGTCCGGAAAAATCTAAATCCTCCATAACTTTTTTTAGGGTATAGACTGGATCGTCATCGGGTAAACTCAATTCATAGAAACTAAAGTTGATTTTCTGTTGACCTATTTCAAAAAAGTCGTTATAATAATTAACTGTGAGCATAGTTACATTATAACATGTAACGGAGAAAGATGGTTGTCGTTAGCCATCTTTTTTTATGTAAAAATTTAGGAGGAGTGACTGTTTTGGGTTACTCCTCCCTATTTTATGACTGCCATTTCCCGACAGCCCCTTTTTTTAACCCTTGATG